>Ga0307947_1000277_pt1 | contig 33967 bp, 48 predicted proteins | sample OrgLakmetagen232_FD_201840 | JGI IMG/M metagenome (GOLD analysis project Ga0307947, IMG submission 201840) | Saline water microbial communities from Organic Lake, Antarctica - #232 | ecosystem: Environmental > Aquatic > Non-marine Saline and Alkaline > Saline | place: Antarctica: Organic Lake...
CCAATCCCAAAAGGATGGTGTGGAGGGTAACGGAGGCTCCTTGAAGGAAGTAGCAGAGATATTTGTGTTGTTCCTGTGCTCAGCTGTTCTAGGTCTTGTATTCCCACAAACTTGATCTCAATGAGTTGGATGTCACATTGATAATGCCGATATGCCGATACTTTTGGGTCAGTGCTGTCTGGGAAAGGTGGATCTGCTGATGGCTGGCGTGCTGATGAGGTGCTCCCAGCCTCTCTCAGTTGTGCTTGCCTCCACACACACACACACACACACACACACACACACACACACACACACACACACACACACACACACACACACACACACACACACACACACACACACAGACACGCACACACATACACACACAGACACACACACACACAGGCAATGGGTGAGTGGGTGATGAGGCACGGAGTGCCCTACGTTGGGTTCTTTACTGAGCACAACATGTCCTGGTGGCCAGCTGCGTATAACAAAGCAGTCGGAAGCACAGCTTTGCTGCCTCTGCCCAAAGGCAAATTTTTTTAGCAGCTCACATGCTGAGGAGCTGCGCGAGAGCGCAGAGGGTATGGGCTACGTCATGCTGGCAGCAACAGCAAAAGAGGCAGCAGAGCTCGCCTACAACCACCATACAGCAGCATGACAGCAGCCCACGCAGCATTGGCCAAATCTTTCACCACCTTAGAAGGCATCCATGTAAGTTGTGAAGGAATTCCCTCGCCGCACAACTTACATGGATGCTGTGGCCGTGGCTGTGGCAGTTACAACAGGCGACCCCCAGCAAATGGGCATGTCCATGCTGGCCGCCACCTCAGCCTGGATGATGCCTGGGGAAGCAGCAGCACTGCTGCAAGCAGCAAACCCAGCCCTGCCTCGGGAATCAGCCCTGCTCACCCACGCCCACAAACACCGTCTGACGGGCAACACTGATCACAACATGTTGCTGAATTGTAGCATTCAGCAGCAACCCAGCCTACATCAGGCTGCAGAAAATGACAAAAAAACACGAGAGATGCTAGCGACCTCGTCCCCCGTCCCCCGTCCCCCGTCCCCCCCCCCCGAAAAATAAAAAAGGGGCGGATGAAGAGCCACCTTTAAGTGGTGGTCCCCAGGCAACGTGCCCGCACCTGGGTGGCACACGGCTGAGAGATCTTCTGCTACACAATGCATTTCAAATTTGTGCACGCTGAACTCATCGACCTTCATTCTGACTCGAGTATTTTATTTTTATTCAGTTTTTTCCAATTTGTCTCTTCAGCATACTACAGGTACATTAGACACAAACGTCTATATTTATCCAGGGCAAATGCACAAAACGTGCTACAAGCGCTCGTAGCAAGCATATGCTACGCTACACCGCTACGCTACGGATACGAGCTACGGAAAATCCGAATAGCGTAAATTCAACTTCCGTTACTTCAGAACAGTGCCATTCCAGTTCAAAACTTTATATCATGATATCAAAGCAATTAGTGATAAAGCAAAGAGCGGTCTTGGCTCATTTGTAAATGTAGCTACTGTGGCAAATGGGTAGCCAGAAGCAATACTGCATATTTCCTTCATACGATAGACCCTCATAGCGTAGCGTATTCGTAGCATATTGTGCAACCCTGACGTATAAAATCGTTTGGAAAGCCAGGGAAAGCTCTTTATAAAGCAAGATTGGTTGCAATTCTGCCTGTGCAGCTATGGCATAAAAAAGGCTTTAATTCCTTTGAAAAAGACATCACTGGCCTTCTTGCACTGACCTCTCATATCAATGCTAATAACTAGCTTGAGCCGTACACAACTAAGTAAGAGTGTCCCTGCCCATCTGATTCAAAGCAAATCAAAGCGCGCCAAAAAAAAAGCTAAAGATAAGGTTATCACATCGCTATATATGCCTCAGGGGGCATCTGAGTGGAAGCTTGAAAAAAAAGCGCCTGTAACCACACCTAGCTAGACAAAAGGGGGAACGTCTAAGAGAAACAAGAGAAAGAGATGGAAAACGTCTTAAAAATACGACTGTTCACAAACTGCTAAGAAGCGGCGTATTTAAGAGCCTGTGCGCTCACCCTCTTGTTGTACTCCGCTTTGCTGCTGTTATACACGTTGGATGCATTGACCTGAAAGGCGAGGGATATGAAAAGAGGGACACTTTTCCAAAGTATGAAAATGGATTTGCACGGCACATTCACTAGTCAGGTACGTGTTCATCTCAATTGCTTTTAGTGTGCGGGTTCACGTTACCTTAAAAAACGTAACCTTTCAAAGCAATGCAACGTTACCTTAAAAACAATGCAAACCGGATTTTCCTGCCGGTGCAAGGAACGCTTATTTCTGTCAATTATAGGAGCAACCAGGCTGCAAGGAATCACCTGCGCGGGGCTCATAGGGTTTTCCTCATCAAGCAAGCACTGTACGCCCATAAGAATCTGCAGGCGGACGAATGACGTGTAAAAACATCGAAAGTGAACAATTTGTTTGATAATCACATTACTGCTTCATTTCAGAGAAAAAGAGCGTTGCTCTTTTGCCAAAAACGTACCTGCTTTATTGATATGGAAGGCGACCAGTCCCCACCCATATCCGGATCCGCAGATAGGATAGAGAGGCAGACATGTCCATCCGGGTAGACTTGTGCATGAGTGTACAAGGCGGAGGCAGCATTGCGTGGTTAGTAAGATGATGATTCGAACCAGTGCTGGAAAACAGGAAAAGCAAACACACTCAGAGGTTGAAGAATGGGTGAGAACATTGCAATGACATGAAGTGTTCATGCGCGCTCGTCTTCTAAACCTGACATAAAGCAATGGTAGGTATCAAGGGGCCGAAGCATGATCGGCTCATTAAGTGAACTTGAGTTTTGCTAACTACGGCTGGCTGTAATATAGTATTGCTAAACATATAGTCTCTGCCAGATTTAATTAATGTTTTGCCTGACTGATTCAAATAAGCCATTGAAGTCTGATATCTTATCCCTCTATTTGGCACACAGGCATTTTTTCCTTACAGAAAAAGTATTCAGCAATTGAGCTCACCATTGAGGTGAAAGAAACCTGGTGGGAAGCGTGCGACTGGCGGATGCTCAGGGTAATTTTCGCTGAACTCTAGCGTGACGGGATATCGCCTGCAAAATTAAGTAAAGTTAGTATTATATAATATAATTTATTATTCACTGTGCCTCTGTGTCTTTCCAATTTAATCCCAAAGGAGGGTACTGAGCAAGGACAAAAATCTTCTCAACATCTCAACTACTCACACACCACTTCATCAAATTGGAACGAAAATAGCTTCAAAATAAAGATGACAATATCAGCTAGCCGAGAGATGTGCTCAAATCTAGTTAAATTGCTCTATGAACAGATCTAATAGGGATGAACGGGTGCTTTCCATAATAAGCCGACCACCGGGTCTTTTTACCGTGTTTATTTTGCAATGATAATCCTCTCATAAATAAGGATTCAGAAACACCATATATCATGTATCACCAAATTCGGTGCAACAGGTGTTGTGGGTTATGAAGGTTCAGCAGCAAATAGAGGGGTTCACGCCACGTGAAATTGAGCAGAAATTGGCACCCACAGACATAGCAAATTGAGCTTGCCTAATTTTGAGCGTACGAGATATAAAAATATGCCCATTACGGGCCTATGTGGTCCCCCTATGCTATGGCTATAATCAAACAAAATATGCAGGTGTGTGGAACGTACACAAACAACCCTTCACACTAGCAAGTCCCTCTACTCACGTCCAGCTTTCCAGTTTTCGCATCATTTGCCACGCCTCTTTTACACAGAACACCCAGCATAAGGAAACTCACCCTCCTTCCCATACAGATCCCGCCTTTCCAGGGATTTGACATTCCCACTTTAGCATTTCCACGGAGCCTGTAAGTGCACCCAGAAACACACCGCACTAGTGGCCAACTTGAGGCACATGAATTGCGGTCAAATGAATGAGGCAGGGTGTTGACCAGTGATAATTACCATCTTCTCTACTCTTGGGCCTAGCAGTATATCCGTAGGGATGGTCCTTGCGCCTGCGATTATGAATGGGTGCTGTGTGCATTTGTGCTGAGGGGGGATTTCTGCAGTATGCAAGCACTCCTTACCAGGTGCTTCTCTCTTGCTTCAGACGAGTCACAGCCTGGGTTTCACTCATGCAGACAGTCCCATTCATATAAATTGTGGATTTACACACAGGGGACGACGATTTTGACGAAAATACCGGGAAATAATAATTTCATTCAATCGGAAAAAATGCTTGCTTCACGTTCACCCTTGCCTGTTTACACAGCTAGAGGCATCACCTCCCTCCCATCCTCATATCACCAGAATCTTCCATGCAAGAGGATGCCTCTACTTGCTAGCAAGCTTTCTCGCTTAACATTGATGCGCGTGCAAGCACAGAGTGAAACACCCTCGAGAGAAGAGGAGGGGGAGCAGCTCACGCCATCTCAGGCAAAGTTGCAAGACTTTATGGTGCGTGTGTTGTGTAGGATTCTGCATTGTGTAATATTGTGTACATAACATCAATTGACCGCTGCACAACTTATCAATACGTGAGCATCATCATGTCTGTGCGTGTGTTTATATGTGTGTGTGTGTGTGTGTGTGTGTGTGTGTGTGTGTGTGTGTGTGTGTGTGTGTGTGTGTGTGTGTGTGTGTGTGTGTGTGTTTGTGTGTGTGTGTGTGCGCGTGTGCGCATGTGTGCAGGTGTGGCTAGTTATGAACGGTGTGGACGGCATTGGGCTTGAAGACAGCAAAGTCGCGCTGTTTGAATCTTTGGGGGGTGAACGTGGGCTCCTTGCTGCAGAGGTATGAGGTAAAGACTTTGTGTGCATCCTTCTATGCGTGAACTATTGAACTCCCTTTCACCCGAAACACGGTCAATACATTTGTTGTTCACAGACAAGAACGCGCACCTCATCCCACAAGTCAAATGGAAGCCCTCTCACTGCACCTTGCCATGCTTGTTCCCTCTGAATGGCAACAGAGCAGATCACTTACACAAATATTTGCAAGCTTGTTATTCCTATAACCCAGGCAGAGATTGCCCAGGGTGTGACCCCTTGGCAGGGTAGTAAAATGGTTGAGCAACATCCACAACCTTTGATCTGGCAGAATACTTGCAAACGCATGCACACTTCTAATACATACACACACTGCATTAATTTGTCGGAGACATTTTTCCAGCGTGACACCCGCTTCAATGAATACTTATGCAGGACATTGCTCCTGGTGAGATTATCCTGCGTGTGCCTTTGCGGTTAGCCCTGACCGATCACGCTGGTGACGAGGAATCCAACCAGCTGTTATACGAGGTATAATTTGGTTAGGATTGCAGTTTAGCGCAAGCGCTTTTGGTAGGCAGTTTATATGCTGTAATATCTGTACCATTCTTTGTATGGATTGAAGTTTCTGACAGACTGCAAAGCATAAGCTGCAAGCAGGCTAGAGCTGTAAAGTGCACAGCGCAAATACTTTTTGCAGGAATATGTAAACGGCATATTTTGGGTAGATTGCAAGCCTCCGATTGACCCTATTTGTTAGTGGTACTGAGAAAGCAGGGCAAGAAATTTAGTGAGAGGGGCAAAGGAAAGAAACAAGATTGCTCCAATTAATCACGTTGGAAAAAGCAAAGGCCTTCTATCTCTGTTCTTTGTTCTTGTTTCTTTTTCCTTCTTCTTCTTCTTCTTCTTCTTCTTCTTCTTCTTCTTCTTCTTCTTCTTCTTCTTCTTCTTTTTCTTCTTCTTCATCTTCATCTTCATCTTCTTCTTCTTCTTCTTCTTCTTCTTCTTCTTCTTCTTCTTCTTCTTCTTTTTCTTCTTCTTCTTCTTCTTCTTCTTCTTCTTCTTCTTCTTCTTCTTCTTCTTCTTCTTCTTCTTCTTCTTCTTCTTCTTCTTCTTCTTCTTCTTCTTCTTCTTCTTCTTGATGCGAGGGCATCCTGATGTAATGTCGCCTTGATATAAATGTTTGTACCAGCAGCCACAAAGTATTTGTGCTTTCACAGATGCTGACCATTTTTCTTGCACAGCATTGTCTCACAAGTGCACACGCATACACACACATACACACACACACACACGTACGATTGCAGAAGCACATGCACACACATACACTTACAAACGCGACACACACATACGCACACATGCACAAAACACATGTACAAACGCACGCATGTATACAAACGCAAGCATGCATACAAACACACGCACGCTCACACACACACACACACACACATGCACACACACACGCACACACATATTTAGGGTGCGCCATGGTCTGTGCGGCTGGCAGGCAAGGTCCTGCGTGAGTGTGTCAAAGGGCGAGCCTCTGCCTGGCACCCATACTTGCAGGTGTGAGTGGGGGTTGGGTTGGTAAGGCACAAGCAATGGTAGGTCTGGTGCTTGGCAGTAGGTCTGGTGCTTGGCAGGTCTGGTGCTTGGCTTGGTAGGTCTGGTGCTTGGCAGTAGGTCTGGTGCTTGGCAGCGGCACTGGTTTAACCTGACCGCTGATTGCACATGGCATTCGCTCCTGCCTGTGTGAGGATGCAAACAAAGTATTAGAAAGTAACTATGCTGGCGATGCCCCTCCCCCCCACATTGGCGACAGGAAGGGAGCTACGTTGGTGATGAATGGCAGGAGGCTTCTCCGTAAAGCACAGGAAAAAGTGAGACCAACAAGGGGACAAGCTGTCTCCCTGGTCTGGCTTTGTCCGGTTCCGACATAAAATGTGAAGGCTAAACTCACGATAATGAAGCGCTCATCCTTGTAATTGTCGGATTGACCAGATTCGTATGTACGCACCGTATATGATTGTGCGTATGGTAATTCCACAGCTATTAGAACTGTATGTACCGTACGAAAAGTATATCACCGCCCCCTAATAATTGTTTTGGTAGGGTCAGTGACAGGGCGGTGGTTAAATAAATTTTTATTCATAAAGGGGGCGGTTGCCGAAATTAACTTTTTGAGAGTGGCCAGGAAGCCTTTAATGAGTGGTCAGGGATTCCCGCACTCACCTTCCCTGCACTCCCTGACCCCCCAGCCCCAGCTCCGCCTGCCCCTGCACCCCCAGCCTCAGCCCCGCCTGCACCCGTTGCACCCGCGGGGAAGTTCCAGCGAGGGGGGGGCGGTTGCAGAGCAAAACTGTAAATTATTTGTTATAAGGGGGGGCGGTTGCACATTTTGAGCATAAAATATTTATTTTTTCCAGGGGGCGGTGGATTCATGGACGTACGGTACATTGCATAATTATGCGCATGTATGTAAGGTTTTGGCCAACTCTATGTGTGCATTTGACTTGCATTGATATCAAAAGTGATACATGCATCAAGCATACTGTGGGTCACTATGAAGCCGAACCATGATCTACCATAGAAGTAGTTGGCGATCTTGCCGCTTCAACTAAAAATTTTGAGCTTGCATAAACGTGCACGTCAGTAATTTATAAAGGCGATGTACATACCTTGCTGATCGACTGAAATCAAGACGTGGATTTACGTTGGAATCGACATGAAGTTAGGGTTCTGGGGGTGTCGTCGAGCACCCGGTAAAGCATACATGTGGCCTGTTGAGCCCCTTTGATTGCTCTCACACCTTCAAATTCATAGTTTTTGACCAAATTTGTCTAAATGAGCGACAAACCCCCCAGGAAAATGCCCCAAACTGCCACAGGGGATGGAATGCGAAATACTCAGGGGCCTGCAAACAAAATCTCCATGCTTAGGAAATCCTAATCCTAATCCTAATCCTAATCCTAATTCTAACAGTGGCTTGGGCATTCAGCTCCAGAGGGACAGGCCCAGTGCAAGGACTATGGTTGAGTGATGGGGGAACGGACAAAAACAACCTGCTCTTAGTGTCACTGCAGCATCTGACCAGCCACTACAGCATAATGCAAGAAACAGAATGCTAATGAGATCAGTAAACCCCCCTGAACAGTTTTGGAGCCCCCATCCCCATCTTACAAAAAAACCACGTGTCAATGCAAAAGCTTCCTCAACTATGTTCTAATCACGTACTCCATATGCCAAGAGGCTTCAGACTGGGGTAACAAACTAGAATTGACTTGAGAACCCCGAATTGCCAGAGTTGATGCAATCTCCTCTCACAAAGGGCGGACCTGACATAATTGCCAGAGTATATTCCCTCTCTCACTCTCCTCTCACACATTAACACACACACACACACAGGTGCTGCCTTCCTCCGTGCCCTCTCCTTTGGTAGGGTTCTCATGGGAGGAGATGCAGGACATTCAGTGGGAGCCCACCAAAGTAGGTGTGCTGTCTTTGTGTCGCTTTACATGCGTCTTGTGTCATATGTGTCTTTGTGCAGGTCGCAGGGGCTCTGTGATACCTGTGCGCTGTTTGAATGTTCAGATGCTAGGTGTGCAGAGATGTTCGTGCTGAGAGTCGTGTAGTCAGGTGCAAAGTATTAAGTACCCCACGTGCCATTAAGAGGACAGAAGCATAATTTGAAAGCAAAATGGAAAGGATTGCAGAGGGCTTGGACACGGATGGCGGTGAAACATCTGCATAGTTGTGAATTTCCTTGATACATGGTTGTGGATTTTGAGGCTTCCTGGACTCCGTGACGCATTGGCAGGTGGACCCACATGATGCTATTGTGTAGCTCTTTAGTTGAACTGAGGCCAAGTCAACTGCAATCACCAACACATTATCTTTGGCAGACTACCTGGTATGCGAGTGAGCGTGCATGCATGCACACACTCACGAGTGCGTGCATTGTAAACTGGGGGTGGCCAGGATATACGGGGGCTTGCTGATTCAGTCTTGCCAAGCTCAAATCGTGCAATATAAGCAAAATGCCAGAGTGGGCGACTAAACACATGCCCCAAAATGTTCCTTTTTAACACTTGGATTGCAGCCATTCACCGCCTCTTCATCCAATTGGGACCAATCTTGCTTCAGATGAAAGCTGACATTGTTAGCTACGTGCATATGTGCTTATATCAACGTAAAAATCAAAATGCGTGCAATTTGCTACAATGCAACTCTATTGCTATGGATAGTTACAGTTTGAAAGCAGGTTTGACTCTTGCTAGTTGCGGTGCCCATACTCCAGAAACATCTAAGAAACATGCCCAATATGGGGTCAGTGGCCCCCCTTTGGCAAAATGCCTAGCTTGCTGCAGCCGCACACGCATTCGTTCCTCTGGTGTCATCCACAGGCAGAGCTGTATGCTGCGCACGAGTTTGTGTCTGATGCGTATGAGCGTGGCTCAGCTCATCTTTCAGAAAGTACTCCCGCTGTGGGCTCTGTGTCTTCTTCTGTGTCACCTGATCTGAGCTCTGCTGGTGATGCAGCGACCCAAGATCCAAAACGTCTACCTTTTGGGGGTGCGACCCTGGAACGCTTTCAATGGGCCTGCTCGGTATGTGGGTTTAGGTGTGTATGTGTGTATAATGTGTGATTTTTTTGGGGCGGGGGGGGGGGAAAGGGCCCAGAGTGTGCTCAGACAGCAATGCGCTCTGCATCAAGTACATTACACGTTGCACACCTGATTAGCAGGTCGCTTGCGTGCATGCACAAGTAGGTGGTGCTATTTTCACACCACTGCTGACGTGGCACGTACAAAGTGCCCATGTGTGCCCCTATGCCCATGTGTGCTCCTATGCTACAGAGGCCTGCTTTCACTTGCATGTGTGCATGTGCATGTGCAGGTGGTGCACTCACGCACCTTTGCTAACGCTGCGCGTACGGGTGGTGTGGGGGTGCGGATGCTGGTGCCACTCATTGGTAAGGATTGGTACTCAATACTCGGATACTGCATGGTGGCTTAAAGGGGGGCGTATGTTGCATCACCAAAATGCACCTCAAGTAAAGTGAAGGACGAGGAACAGATGGCTGCATGGTGGATTTAAGGGGGGTGTACATTGCATCACCAAATTGCACCTCAAGTGAGGTGAAGGACGAGGAACAGATGACTGCATGGTGGCTTAAAGGGGGATGTACATTGCATCACCAAAACGCACCTCAAGTGAAGTGAAGGACGAGGAACAGATGTATTGATGGTTGTGAAAGCACAGCCCTGCATCAAAACAGGCAATTGCCGAGCAATGTCCGTCTGAAGCAAGCTGGGAAGGCCACGTAGGCAGTGAAGCCACTCCCACATCAATCAAGGAACGCAATGAGAAAATCAAGGAAGCAAGGACATCACGTAGGCAGTGAAGCCGCTCCCACATCAATCAAGGAACGCAATGACAAAATTAAGGAAAGCAAAGAAATCCCGTAGGCAGTGAAGCCACTCCCACATCAATCAAGGAACGCAATGCTTTTGGTGGGGCTCAAGCGGTATGGGCACGAGTTTGAAGTTCTTCCTCGCTGGCTCGCTGATTTCTGTCAGGGTAGATTTATATTCTGAAAAGAAGTAACTTTGTCGCCGAGTGCTTCCATATGTGTGGGAAGAACAAATCCAATCCGGTCAAGTGCTCGCTTATTCTCCTTTTGAGCATATGAGGCACAGGGAAACCACACTTTTTGGATTGCAATATTTTTAAGCCACCACCCCACCTTTCAGACATGATGAATCACGGCGGAGATGTGACTGCCTCTGGGTCCATGGAAGACCCTCAGCTGCTCCCCACTGATAATGTGAGGTGAGGTGCTTGTGTGAACGAGGCATGTTGTGAAGAGTTCATGTGTGAACGGGGCATGTTGTGAAGAGTTCATGTGTGAACGGGGTATGTTTTGAAGAGTTCATGTGTGAACGGGGCATGTTGTGAAGAGTTCATGTGTGAACGGGGCATGTTGTGAAAAGTTCATCTTTGCAGGGCGGCTCGTGTCATAGCTCTCCTCTCCTCAGCTGCTGCTACTTGCTGACAACGTGAGGTGAGGCGTGTGTGATCGCGCGAGAGAAGTGATGTGAACTGCACACCCCTACATGGTGGTGGTTCTTGCTCTGTAAGGTGTGTTGTGGGTGTGGGTGTGTTTCTAGTGAAATCAAACCTACGTTGTCTTCAGCTGCTGCTACACACTGATGACTGATGACAAGAGGCGAGGTCAGGTGAGGTGTGTGAGCGTTCATTGTTTCCTGCTGGGTGATGTGACGGCTCCAGTTGCACGTCTAAAACTGTTACAGCGAATTTAGCAGCATACTACCATACTGTTGGCAGTGCTACCTTACAGCATGGGGTACGCCTTAATGCATGATCAAGGGGGGTGGGGGGTCTTTGAGCAAGAGGGAGACATAAATATTTGTGCAGGCCCCTGCAGCATTGATGAAAATAGGCACAGGCTTGTCAACGAAGGGTTTGTGTATCCCAGAAACTTTGGAGTGGAAACCATTTTCTTCTGAAGCACACAAACAAAGGAAGGAACGGATCAGAAGAGGACACTAGGGCAGTAAATGGAAAGGACTTGAGGCAGTGAATGGAAAGGACATGAGGCAATGAATGGAAAGGACATGAGGCAATGATTGGAACGGACACGAGGCAGTGATTGGAAAGGACACGAGGCAGTGATTGGAAAGGACACGAGGCAGTGATTGGAAAGGACATGAGGCAGTGATTGGAAAGGACTTGAAACAGTGAATGGAAAGGACATGAGGCAATGAATGGAAAGGACACTAGGGCAGTGATTGGAAAGGACACGAGGCAGTGATTGGAAAGGACACGTGGCAGTGATTGGAACGGACACGAGGCAGTGATTGGAACGGACACGAGGCAGTGATTGGAAAGGACATGAGGCAGTGATTGGAACGGACACGAGGCAGTGATTGGAAAGGACACGAGGCAGTGATTGGAAAGGACATGAGGCAGTAATTGGAAAGGACACGTGGCAGTGATTGGAACGGACACGAGGCAGTGATTGGAAAGGACACGAGGCAGTGATAGGAAAGGACACGAGGCAGTGATTGGAAAGGACACGAGGCAGTGATTGGAAAGGACATGAGGCAGTGATTGGAAAGGACATGAGGCAGTCATTGAAAAGGACACGAGGCAGTGTGATAGCACCCCCCTGCCAGGTCAACAAAGGAAAGCCACTTTGGTTCCAAGCATCGTGCAGCTTTTTCACCACAGCAGACATGACAATTGAGAGCGAAAAAACACGAATTGATTATGAATTTGTGTTACACTGAGTCATGCACAATTGTGTGTCCGCGCAGGTGGGATCTCGTGCCTCCTACAGGCCCTAATGGCGGGTGGGTGATGGCTGTCAAGGCCACACAGGTGTGTTGTGTATGCATGTGGATGGTGCGTTTGTGCAAGCGTAAGGAAGGGCAGTAGCTTGTGTTCAGTTGCAATTGGGCAATGAATTCCTGTCTCAGCTTGTCAAACAGCCTATGTTTTGCACGCACACACACACACACACACACACACACACACACACACACACACACACACACACAAACACACACACATACATGCTGCATCTGCAGGCAGTTGCATCTGACCAGCAGCTGGTGCTGAGCTACGGTGATCGTTCCTCCGATGACTTCTTCATGCACTACGGTTTTGTGCCCTCCCTGTGCAACCCGCACGAGGTGAGGAGTCTGTTCCTTTGATGTAACAATTACTGGGGGTGACGTCTTTGTGACTATGTACAGATTGGTGACCCCTCTGTGCAAGCCATTTGATGCGAGATGCGACGAGCAGCAGTGGTTGTGCCAGGGGGCGTGCAAAGAAAGATGCGACAAACAGCAGGGGGTGTATTGCAGCAGGGGGTGCTTGGTACAGGAGATTGACAGGCAAGGGTGCGCAGTGAGAGCTGGCTGGTAGTGTGTGACGTGGCAAGCAACAGAGGTTGTGATGTGGCAAGCAACAGGTGTTGCGTGTGGGGTGCCGGACCTGAACAATGAGTGTTTCAGGTTAAGATGTGACATGTAGCTGGTGGTGGGCGCTAAGAAAAGTCGAAAAGAAAAAAATAAATGAATTGGTTGCCTTTATGCAACGTAGTGCAACGTAGTGCCAGTGCCCTGATGCCATTCCCTCCCACTTGCTGAGTAGCCCACACCTCCACGTGTGATACTTGCTTGAAGGGAGATGTGGCTGTGTACAGTGTTTAGTGCAAGGGTGTATGCGTGAGTTCAATAAGTAATGATTTCCTACTCTGCACTCACTGCCCAGGATGCCGCCCTTTTTGAAGACCTGGAAGAAGCCCTGGAGTGGCACTACCAAGAGTTTGGGAGCCAGGTACGGCACTTTTCCTCTTTTCCTTGCTTGATCTTGTGTTTTTAGACGTCGTCGTTGTTTGGGTAGAACACCGCCGTATGTTTGTTGCAACGTACTGGTGCCTTACATGCGCCTGCATGTCTACTTCCCCTTCATCTTTCCTCAATGATTCAACAAGCTTGGTGTTGCGTCAAGACATGGCTCTGCATTTTAGTGAGATTGGCTTGTAACTTACCTTGTTGCCAGCAGTAGGAATAAGGTCTGAGTAGCAGCGAGCTGGTTTTCCGCCACATTTGACGGGTTATATGATAAACAAAGCATGAGTTTCAACGCTTTTAGATATCATGAGCAGGATTTGCCACATCCTATGATTGCACTATCTTGCACGGAACTCCCTGCGCTGAAATCTTGTCCGTGCGATTTATTTGTTTATGACCTAAATCATCCTGGTTATGGTATCCAAGCAGTAGCAGCAAAGATCAGCAGCAACACGCAATGCGTGCTGAAGCTGCCTGATCTGTACTGGCCGGCATCAGCGCTGCACGTGTTGGTGCAGTACAGCCGCAGCACAGGCACAGCAATTGTAGCAGGGACAGCTGGACTGTATCCTGCTGTAGCTTATCGACTCAAACCCCAACCTCGGTCACTTTTAGATTTAGAGGCAGAGTGAGGCGCAAGCATTGCGCGTGTTTGTACAGAGCAGCCCCAGACCAGGCACAGCAGGAGCAACAGCTGAGTTGCATCCTGCAGCAAGCACTTTTTCACTGGAATACTCAACCTCGGTCACTTAACCAAATCGCAGAGGATGAGTGAGGCACAGGCACTGCACGTGTACAGCGCAGCCCTGTCACAAGCACAGCAGGAGCAGCAGCGACAGCACACACTCATCCTGCAGCAAGCTGCTCCACCTGCCCCGCCAACAGGCAGCAGTGGTGCTGGCACTAGCCAAAGCACCCAGGACCCTCTGCCCGGGTGGCAGAAGCTGCGTGTGCATGCGGGCGCGCGGGTGGATGGGGTGCTGGTGTATGCCTTTAATTTGTTGGCTGCTGCTCTCACCAATTCTGGCAGCAGCAACACCACCACTACCACCAGCGACACCAGCACCAACAGTAGTAGCAGCACCAGCAATGACGCTGTGGCTGAGCCCAGCAGTAGCAGCCCGTCATCTGCCACAAATGTCACCATACCCCCCGGTGACAGCAATGTGACCAGCAGCAGCAGCAGCAGCAAGGAAACAAGTCGTAAAAGAGGCAGTCAAGATTTTGGTAACAGCAGCAGCTCGGATGGGCGCATGAGCAGTGATGTTGCAGTAGCAGCGCGTTGCTGGCAACTGCTGTCATGTATGGGCACGCCCCTGCTGCATGACCTGTGGCTGCTGCGTGAGGACGCACGGCTGAGGGACGAGGAGGAGGAGGTCTGTAGCTTAACCCACCTAATTATGGAGCAGGTGCGGATGTTGAAGCTATGTTTGTTTGACAACAAATAGATGGCTGTTTCTTGTTTCGTTGAGGCTGCTTACTACTTTGCTGGCAGAGCAGGGGCGACTCACAAGTGTGGTTGGTAATGGCAGATGAAACAAACAGGGTTGGCCGTGTCCATGTTTTAAGTGCGGTACATGCATATTTTCAGTGCATGTTATCATATAAAGGCACCATAGGAAATGTATTTGCAAACCTATCCCCTTTCCTCTTTGAATGTCTAGCTTGTGAGGTCAGTCAGCTTCTGAGGGGCAAAAAGAAAGAAAACAATATGGATATGAATTTAAGAGGTGGTCGCTGACGCATACCCCTTATAGGCATAGAGGAAAAAGGAAATTTAAGTACCAATGTCAGTGAAACCCATCACCTCAATTGGAAATAAAGAGGTCCAAGTTCGTAAAACTCCTGTCGTGCAAAATCAAGAGGAATCGATGGGGATTTGGGGATCAGGAGGGTTGCAGGGATTCCTATATCACGCAACGTGTATTGCCCTCTGGAGGCAGAATAAGAGTTATAGCTTAAGGCGTTAATTAACTTTGTTTCCTGACCAGATCTATTCCTTTTCTCAAATTTTGATTTACTAGTCAGGAGGGTGTTTCTTAATTTGTTTTGGACGACACATTTACTTTTTGGGCCCCCCTGCGGGCCCCCCCCCCCCCCCCAAAACCCCCTTCCAGTGCCCCCAACCAGACAAAAAGGGTACCAATTTGCTCCTTTTTTAAGCAGGCATCCGTCTGCATTCTCATCAAGACCTGAAACAGAAGTGTTGCAGAGTTATGGGGCAAAATTGAGATATGGACGCCCATGCACACGTGACCTACCAGGCACCCATAACTGGCTTGCACAGTCCCACATTGCTTCTATTTCTTCAAATTTCCACTGACTATCTCATGCTGGCACAATCCTGTGAGTTTGGGGTTAATTGCTGCTTCATTAGCTTGACTCACCCCACGGCCTGCACCGAGTGTGTGTGCCTCTGACTTTCGGACATGTCCACAGACCCCCCCTTTTACCCAATTTACTCAAAAAGGGTGCCAATCGACTGGGCTTGAGCTGAGGATTCCGATGATATATTTAAGATTTTGTAGGAGTGACCCAGTAAAATTTTGGAGTGGGGGATCCCAAAAACTCTGGACCCCCTAGGACCCATCCCCCTCCGAGGAGACCCATATATATTTTAATCAATAGCTCTCGACGCCACGATTCCAAATATATAAAATTTTATCGATCTGACACGTGTCGTCCAAAAGTTATGCTTCCTACACCCTCCTGAACTAGTACTAAAAGTCTTGCTTTGAGCAAATACATCTCAAACTGGCGGTCAAGCATACAATTAAAAAGATAATTGCAAGTTGTAACAGATCTGGTGGGTCGCTCACTCGTTTGGCATTGAAATAAAATGACAGTTCCTCGTTAATCATCACATCCACAGGTAGGACGTGAGCGATCTGTGGGCACTGCCAGGCTCTGGCAGTCATCAAGATCACCGACCGACAAGGCAATTCTCGGACCCTGTATTAGCACAAGCACAAGCGCCTGTGCCGCAGCCAGCAGTCCAGATGAAATGCTTGCCGCTGTCGGTGCGGCGGTTGGGGCTGTGGATGCGAGCCAGCCCAGTGTGCCACCCTTGTCCTACAACGCTCGCCTCACCTTGCACTACCGTGCAGCAAAAAAGGAGGTGCTGTGGGGAGTGTGCGGCAGAGCTGCTGCAGCAGAGCACAGTAGCAGCAGCGACAGCTCTCAGGGGAACAGCACAGTTTCGGAAGGCGCTTTGGCTTTACCAGTCAGAAATTACATGAAGCGCAAGTCCTAGTTGCTTAAACTCCATCAGAGATATTTTGATCATACACTCATTTGGCTCAAGCTAGTTATAAGCATGAGGTCAGTGCAAGAAGGCCAGTGATGTTGCCATTGCTGCACAGGCAGAATTGCCACAAATCTTGCTTAATTTAGAGCTTTCCCTGGCTTCCAAACGTTTTTATACGTCAGGGTTGCTCAATACGCTTCGAATGCGCTACGCTTTGAGGGCTGTCGTATGTAGGAAATTTATTTCCTACATACAGTACTGCTTCTGGCTACCCTTTTGCCTACCCTTTTGCCACAGTAGCCACATGTGCAAATGAGCCTAGACCGCTCCTTTGCTTTTTTATATATACTAGATACGTTCTGATATCATAGATGAATTTTAGAACTGGAGTGGCACAGTTTTGAATTAACGGAGGTTGATTCACTGACGCTGTTCGGATTTTCCGTAGCTCGTATCCGAAGCGTAGCGGTGTAGCGTAGCGTATGCTTGCTACGAGCGCTTGTAGCACGTATTGTGCATTTGCCCTGGATATATATATGAACGTTTGTGTCTTACCTGCTGAAAACACCGACTTAAAAAAACTGTGTGACATTTAAAAAACTCGAGTCAGAATGAAGGTCGATGAGTTCACGGTTGATGCCCCCAACGTCGAGTACAGCGAGGAGCACATCACTAGCAAGTATGAGTACGGCAACACCAAGCTGGTGCAGGGAGAGGGCGGCAAGTGGGTGGTGAAGCCGTGGAAGGAGTCCTTTGAATTCCGCACGAAGCGGAAGGTGCCCAAGCTGGGTGTCATGCTGGTGGGCTGGGGCGGCAACAACGGCACCACGCTGACCGCGGGCGTCCTGGCGAACAAGCTGTGAGCATGCTGGGCTGAAATTGCGTATATTTATTGGGAACATTGCTCAGAGTAATGTGCTCTGTTTTGAGTTGTGCCCTGCAAAACAGTGCAGCCTGGCACTCCCCCTCCCCCAATGACACGAGTACACACATAACACACACGCACACATGCACGCAGGGGCATCACCTGGATGACCAAGGACGGCGTGCAGCACCCCAACTACTGGGGCTCCCTCACCCAGTCCTCCACGGTGCGCGTGGGCAACTACGAGGGCGAGGAGGTACACGCGCCCTTCAAGGCCCTGCTGCCCATGGTGGAGCCCAACGACATCGTGCTGGGTGGCTGGGACATCTCCCGCCTGAACATGGCGGAGTCCATGGAGCGCGCCCAGGTCCTCGACTGGGGTCTGCAACAGCAACTCATTCCCTACATGAAGGACCTGCACCCCCTCCCAGGTGCGCAACGAGACGCGAGCACTCAATCCGGGACATATCGAGATACGCGCGGGAGGACGCAGGGAACAAACTAAGTCAACCCTTGTTGTGTCTTCACTGAAACTGAGGATAATTTCTGGCTGCTCTCACTTGCAAAACACACTCCCACACTGCACACATACACACACACATACACACACACACATACGCTCGCATGCACACACACACACACACACACACACACACACACACACACACACACACACACATGCACTCACACGCGCACACACGCACACGCACGCAAAAAACAGGTGTGTACGACCCAGAGTTCATTGCTGCCAACCAAGCAGAGCGTGCTGACAACTGCATCAAGGGCAGCAAAGCAGAGCAGGTGGAGGTGCTACGGGGCCAGATCCGTGAATTCAAGGAGAGCTCAAAGGTGGACAGTGTGGTGGTACTCTGGACTGCCAACACGGAGCGCTACTCACAGGTACCGACGCCTGTGCTTGTTACAAGACAACTGTAGCAGCAGCCACCTCCGCGCAGCTTGTTTGCTGCATTGCAGGTCTTGTAGGGCGGCAGGTTGATGAGGCAATGTGTGCGTTCTAATTCCCTGAATGAGTCTAGCGTGCAGGCTCAGGAAGTGCAAGAGTACAGCACAGAAAGGAGGGTGAACAATTTGTTTAGAACCGTACCCAAATAAGTGCTACCTGTGGACAAATTGCCTGAGGATGACTGAATTGTGGGTGTTACACATGACAATATTTTCTGTGCATGCAGGTTGTGGAGGGCATCAACGACACACACGAAAACTTGATGGCCTCCATTGCCAAGGGAGAGCCAGAGATCTCCCCATCCTCGCTGTATGCTGTGGCCTGCATTGAGGAGGGCGTGGCCTTCATCAACGGCTCCCCACAGAACACCTTTGTGCCTGGTGAGCCTGGAACTCAGCTCGTAGTTGTCTGCTGTCCTTTACCTTATGCCATGCTAGATTATAGGTGCCTTCCTTTTGCGAGCAGCACGACACAAGCAGGAGTGTGCATCATATTCTGCACGAGCACAGCTTTGGCTGGTTGACAGCGTATGCTCCCGCTCCCTTTCGCAGGCCTCATTGACATGGCCGTGAAGAAGAATGTGCTCATCGGTGGTGATGACTTTAAGTCCGGCCAGACCAAGCTAAAGAGTGTGCTGGTTGACTACTTGGTGCGTGGAAGCTGCTTTCCAGCTCAGATGCATCACGTTTGGGTTCATTCCAGTGACCCCTTTGAAGGACCTGATTGCTTCTGCTTCTGTTATGCCAACAGCATGATGTTGTGCTGCACATATTCTTGCTCTGCCCAGGCAGGTTATTGCACTTTCACATGCACCAGTGTCCCGGCATCTCAAGACCTGCACCTTGCTGTCTTTCTTACTTGCTTCTTTGCACTGCCGTGCAGGTGGGTGCTGGCATTAAGCCCGTGTCCATTGTGAGCTACAACCACTTGGGCAACAATGACGGCTGCAACTTGAGCGCTCCTCAAACGTTCCGCAGTAAAGTGAGTTCTCGAGGGGGGGTTCGCTGAGCTGCATTCACTTGGGCGAGTGTTAATGTCCATGGTGGACCAAAGTAGGCCTGCAATGAGCAGTGTATTGACAATGCCCTAAATCCGCATGCCCACTGTGGCTGTTGGGGCATGCTTCTCTCGTTAATACACACAGTCTGTCTGCTGGGCCAAGGTCCCAAAGCGTAGTAGTGATGCTTCTGAACCCCCTGATAAATGCAGCTCACGGTCGCCCTTTTTGCCATACCTATCTTTCCAATAAATATATTTGGAACACAGAATTGGGCACCCGTTAACTCTCAGAAGCGGCCCAAATATTGTGGGTACACCTTTTCCCTTGTGTGTGTATGTGTCACACAGCATTGCATGCCCATGTGCCTCCCTCCTTCAGGAAATCAGCAAGAGCAATGTTGTGGACGACATGGTGCAATCCAACTCCATCCTGTACAAGCCAGGGGAGCACCCAGATCACACAGTCGTCATCAAGTACGTGCCCTACGTGGGTGACTCCAAGCGCGCCATGGACGAGTACACCAGCGAAATCTTCATGTGAGTGCCTCTTGCAAAATGGTGGACACTTATGCATTACATCTCTGCTTGCTTTCAAACTTCAGCAGCACTTGCTTCTGTTCTTCATATAATCCTTGCTTGGTGGACGCGTATAAAAAAGCGTCTTGGTATATTTGAAAGCAAGCAAAGATGCAATGCGTAACACACTTGCAAGCTAAGTGCTTTTAGATGAGGGACCATGCCGCAACTTGTATTTAAACTTGCCACAGGCAGTCCTGAGTCTTGCTGGATTTATTTTATTGAAACCTCTTTTATTGAACAAGAGGTCTGCGTCTTTTCTTTGGGTTGGTCGCCAACATCGTTGGCAGGTCCAGATGTCATGTGCTGTGAGAACCTCAAGTGCAAGGCACGCCAGCGTTCTTGGAAATGGTTTACGGTGCCTCAATGTAGCCCAGCTTGTCTTATTTTTGTTCCAACCTGTCACAGGGGTGGCAAGAACACGCTGGTCATCCACAACACGTGCGAGGACTCGTTGCTGGCCGCTCCCCTCATTCTGGACCTGGTCCTCTTAGCAGAGCTCATTCAGCGCATTGAGCTGCGACGTGATGGTCAGCCTTTTGAGGTGAGCGTGCAGTTTGAGTGCGCATCCTGCTTGCTCATCCTGATCGACAAAGCATGCATCCCTCATTGACAGGGTTGGCCAGAACCGTATAAGTACATATATACGGATGTACACAATTTATCACGTATCCATATTCATATAATTGTTTATGAATTTTAGCTGACGTATATATACAGTCTGAATGAGTGGTCAAAGCGATCTTCCACTGGCCTTGGAGACCACAAAAATCATGGAAAAGAATCCCTCACATGTTTTAACAGTAGCAATTGTTTCGACAGCAAGGGGTTCAGAAGCAGCAGCACCAGGAGCACCGGGGTTTGAGTATGAGCAGGGCATGCAAGCCAGGGCGGAGATGATGCAAGAACAGGAAATGGCACATGCACACTCTCACTTACGTTCATGTGCATGCACGCATCCCCTCACCTACGCACGCATGCGTGCACGCAAACCTGTGTGCACAGATGCACACGCAAACACACAAAAGGGGTGCATGCTTATGCACATGCACGCATGTACAGGCCTCAGCAGGCATGCAGTTGCATGCGCACATGCACGCACCAACGCATGCATACAACCACAAGCAAGCACGCACATACACATGTACGCGCACACGCATGTACTCGCACATGTGAGCATGCGCGAACCCCCGCATGCGCGCAAATGCACATGCACGCACTACACGCATGCGAACACACACGCACACACATATGTACACGCGAGCATACACAAATGGGGTAATTTGGTGGGGTGGGGGAAATTGAGGGGTCTTGTGACAGTGACAGCGTTTGCCTATGTGCTTGTATGGATTTTGGCCTCTTTAGGCAAGCACGGCTCCCCGGCCTTCTACTTTTGGTCAATATAAATGGGGTACACAAATGCAGCTCTTTAAGAGCTACAAAACAACCCCCTAATAATTCCAAAGGTCGAATTTTCATATTTACGGTTTACATACGTACCCGTGTTATGCAGCGTATATTTACGTAAGTAGAAATCCCATATACAGTCTGGCCAACCCTACTAATTAACCAAAATTCACCAGGTCATTTCCATGACATATTTGTAGGGTTGACCCAAACTATATAAGTATATATACGTATGTATAAAAAAATTCTCCGTACCTGTATCCGTATACACCGTATGTGAAATTTAGCCGGCGTATATATACGCCGTATAAATACGTATATATACGGTCTGAATGAGTGGTCAAAAAGTGACCTTCCACTGGCCTTCGAGACCACAAAAACCCAAAGCCTTGCATCCGGGCAATAACTAACAGATATTTTTGTGGTATTGAACAGCCGTGTCCCTCGTGGAAGAGAATCCGTAATGGTCCAACAGCAGCCAATGGTTCGAAAGCAAGGGGTTCAGAAGCAGCAGCACCAGGAGCACCGGAGTTTGAGTATTAGCAGTGCATGCAAGCCAACCCCACTGAAGGTTTCCAGGGCGGAGATGATGCAGGATCAGAAACGACACACGCATATGTGCATGCACCCACCCCCGCATGCGCGCACATCTGCATTCACGCACCCCTGCACACGCACACATACATGCACGCAAACCTGTGTGCACAGATGCACACACAAAAACACACGTACGTGCAAAAAGGTACATGCACGCGCATTTACACATGTACGCGCACGCACACATACACGCATGCATGTACGAACCTCAGCACGCACGCAAATGTATACGCACATGCACGCACCCACGCATACATACAACAATAAGCAAGCACACGCACACACATATGTAAGCATGCACACGCACACGCACACACACACGTAAGCATGCGCACGCACACGTGTGCATGCACGCGCGCAAATGCACACACACATGCACGCACACGCACGAGTACACGCGAGCATGCACGAATCCCAGCACGCGTGCAAGTACAAACGCACACACAACACGCATGCATACATATACCTCTTCACACACACACACACACACACACACATACACACACACGTGTGCATACACAAACAGGGTAACTTTATGGGGCGGGGGAAGAAGAGGGGTCTCGTGACAGTGACCGTGCATGCCTGTGTGTTTTGGCCTCTTTGGGCAAGCATAGCTTCCCAACCTTTGATTTTTTGGCACAACTAAATTGGATACGTTTATACAGCTCTTCAAGAGCTACAAAATGACCCCCCTAAAATTAAAATGTGAGAAGGTCGAACTTTCAAATTCCGTATCTTTTCGATATCACCCCGCATAAATATTTTTTTCTGCCTTGCGGGATGAGTGCGGGATCGTTTATTATGTAAATGTAATAATCCTGCGGGGTTGACGTGGGATAGGTTTAAATAACGTTTTTGGCTGCCAGTGATGAGCGAGTGTGGGAAGAAGGCGTAGGGGCCGAGGAGGAGGAAGCTGCAGTGCTTGAGGCAGCCGAGCAGGTCAGAGCATCCCAGCAGCTAACAGATGAGCAGCTGGGGCAGCTGGTGCGCAAAACAAGGTCACGCACCAAGGCTGCTCGTACCCAAGCAGCACCATCAGCTGGTGCAAGCACAAGCACAGCATGCAACAGCGGCGAGGAGAGCGAGTGCAATGAGGACAGCAACGGCAACATCGTTAGCGGTGGCAACTAGAGGATAAGAGAGCAGCAGAGGAAAAGGGAGCAGAAAAGAGGGGGGGGGCAGCAAAGGGGTAGTAGAACAGAGAGGATTGATTGGAGATAGTAACCGACATGCAAACAAGCATGCAACTGACTGATGATTTTGTTTTTGACCTTTTGTGGCATTTAAACTGTCTGGTAAGCTAAACTGGGTAAGAGACCCTGCGGGGTTGATGCGGGGAGGGGACAAAATAATTATTCTTAGGGTGCGGGAAAGGTGCAAAATCCAATAATACATTTGTTATTTTGGAAGTGCGGGATGAGTCCACAAAGGTACGGTATACAGAATATATACGGTTTATACGGAAAATACGTATATATACGGTTTATACGGCGTATATATACGTAGACGGAAATCCCATATACGGTTAGGGCCAACCCTACATATTTATGCACTTGGAACTGCGTGCATCCTAATTCTCATTTGCTGCTTTGCACCCTGAATGGCAAGCTAGCTTTCCTTGAGGTGCATAAGCTCATCAAACTGAATTCTGAGTGCAGAATCTCAGCCTCTACGTGAGTTTTGATACAATCTACTTTGCTTATTCAATATCAACCTCAAGATCAAGCATGCTATGCGCAATTATGCACGTGTGTACACAGGGCTTGCATCCAGTGGCTGTCTTGCTGAGCTACCTAACCAAGGCCCCCTTGGTACCTGATGGCACGCCTGTTGTGAATGCCCTGAACAAGCAGCGCTCAATGCTGGAGAACGTGATGCGCGCATGCATAGGCCTGGTGAGTGGATGTGCTTGGCGCGTGGGTTGCCCTGGAAGCTAGGGTGGTGTGCACAAGTGAGGCGACCTCAGCACTGATTCCTTTTAAGTCATTCAGGCCTGTCACACTTGCATGCATGTTTTGCGCCTGTCTGTCCTGGAGAGCATCATGATGCATGTCACATGTAACATGTGTTGGTATTATCATTTGCACTGCAGCATATTTCAGCCACTCTGTCATTACCCTTACTGCTCCGTATCTGACAGGCACGCATCCCTCTTTAATTGTATCCTCAACCTAAACCTTGTAAAAAATGTAGGCCAGTTTATTCAACAATACCTCACTTCATCCGTCACTCTTGCGCAGGGGCCCGAAAGCAATATGTTGATGGAGTGTGGCTGGACCAACCGCGCCGGTAAAACCTCCAGCTAGTGACGGTAGTCTCACTGCATGTTTTTTCAGTATGAGTACTTGCTCATTGTAAGTATATGTGAGAGGAGAGTGGCTGTGTGTGGTGGCAGAAATACCGTCAAGGAATGGTCCCAAAGGCTGTGCTGCATGCCACTGTAAGGAAATGCGCTCGTAGTCAGAGTAATGAGATGAAGTTAGCCTGGAAGTTGGGTAGTTGGATGTTGCGTTTCCATCTGTAGACTAGGGCCGATGAGCAGAGGAGAAGGCTGGAGAACTTATAGAAAGCATGATAATTGGTGAATGACCCTGCAAATTCTTTATTCAGACCAGACGGTTGTTATTTATGTTTGTACTGCATCCTATTGTTTCAAACATCATTGTGCCTGTTGGATATGTTTTCTGCCATAGTTTTACATTTTTCTAATTATGATGTTCTCATAGAAAATTTTAGCTGTGTAACTGTGTGTAAACTGTAAATATGCCAAATTAAAAGTTATACACCCAGAAAGGGACAAAGCAGTTCTTAATGGCGATATTAAATGGTGTGCAGGTTTTGCATTGCAGACCTGTTAGGTGTTAACTAACAATAATTACAATGGGGAGGGTGACCTACAGCCAGGTTGCTTAGGTAAGGTAAGGTTACATCGCTATATATGCCTTTGGGGGCATTAGAGCGGAAGCTTGGAAAAAGCCTGAAACCAAACTAAAAAGATGTTAGAACAAATCATGGGAAAAGGGCTAGGCACTCGGCCGCAAAAGAGGCCTCACCACAATATATCTGGTTGGTTCAAAAAATTTCTCATACGAGTTGGGCTATCCTCATACTGAGGTGGGAAGACCAGCTGGCGGTGCTGTGTGCGAATGCTAACAAGATATTCATGCGAACAGTCCAGCAAATTGTGTTCCTCATCCTGAACAAAGCGCCAGTCACATTTGTCACCAATCCTGAGCTCATAAGGCCTTCTATTCCTGTTATGACGCATTCTTTGGACCAGAAAGTTATGACCAGAAAGGCGAAGGCAAGAAAGTGCACGGCTGAGAACGTTGGAAATATTTAAGCGAAGGTAGATAGGTAAGTTTGAGGTAACACAGGCTTGTGATTTCTTTTTCTGCCATCCCACCAGCCAAGAGCAATCCACAAAGGTTCACCAAAATGTGTGTGATAAGTCCTCATAATTCTGCTGGAATAGTGATTATCATGTGGTTTCAAATTGTCCAGCTCTCTCCAGCTCCCAATGATAAGTTCGCGCAAAGTGAGCTCAAACTGTTTTATATTGATAGCTTCTTGGATTGTATGGCATTCAAAAATTGCTGAGATGTAGGGAAATCTTGGAGTGCGTGCAGAACCTGATAAGTCCATGTATCGCTTCTATTTGCAATAAGAAGGTCAGCCTGCACAACTTTCTTAAGAAGAGGATTGTTTGAAGAAAGTAAACTGTGTCCAGAATCGTATAATGCATCTGAACCAATAGAAAAAGATGGGCATCTGACCTGTTTCACGGAGCACGCAGTAAGTGTCAGTGCTTTTCTTGACACCCAGGAGTCTTTTCAGAAAGCCAAGATGAAGGACATGTGTGGGGGTGATTTTTGAGGAATTATATGTCAGAGAAGAAGTGGCCCATACTTGACAACGAGAGACCAGCTGTCAAAGCAAAGACCTGGAAAAGCCATAGCATGGCATGTTTCCTATGCTTGATACCCTTGCTTTCACCAATTCTGTAAACTCTGGCAATCTTCTATATATCTCACTCTGATATGTAGATTTCAATGCAGCTGAGCTTGAAACGTGCCAGTTACGGGGCCCGTACCTTAACGACCACGGCGTGAATTCTACTTTTTGAGCAGCAGCCATATGCTACATCTGACTAGCCAAAGCACCAATCTGAGTGATTTTTGGTGTTATGGAATCCTTAGAGTAATTAAAGATCGATGCAAAAGCAATGGGGCAATAAGTGGTAGGCGAGATATGCAAATTAATGTGCCACTCCACCTGGAAAGCACCCATCTAGTAGGGTACAGGTGCATGACATGTGCTTTTAGTCCTGTCATTTTGTACGCAGTGACTTGTCTAAATCTGAGCACATGCTCGGGTAGCTTATACAGTGTTTTGGTGGGGCTCTGGCTAGTGTGTGCACTAGGTGAGAGCCTTCCCTTAATGCACGCTGGTGACTTCGAGTGTAGACTTTTACTTTTTAAGTCAGCATTTTGAAGCTAGGTTGAGTCCAATGTGGCGCTCCCTTCCTCCCCTTGGTTTATACATTCTGGTGTTCAGTTAGCACGTCTGAACTGCTTGTTGTGGCTCTCCATCAGGCTCTATTTTTTGTCTCAGGTTTTGCCTTTCATCATTCATTCATCACCTCTTACTTAATAACTTTCCTAAGAGAAGAATATGGCACTGGCTGAGACCAGTTCTTTTTTACAACCTTACCTTTACTCGCTGGCTGCCGGTTAATCCCCTTTGTAAACCCTTTGTAAACCCTTTGGGTGTAATTTGACGAAGTGACGTGTGAGTAGTAGTTGCACCTTTCATGCAAAAAGGAGTAAATTTTGGCTTTTGCCCAGATAACCCCCTCTGACAGGATCTCAGGATGTGTCTGCTTTATTACACCAGCTTTCAGAGCGGGAGCAACACATACAGCTAATGCAGTCCTTGACTTACGGCGCACACGCCTGCAGAACACGCTCGTGGACCTGGCCATTCAGATTCAGCGAGTTGCCCGAAGGGAGTGTGGGTGGGGGGAGGAGCTGCTCGTGCGTACCCGGGGGACGTCCATCACGGTCACAGTGGGGGGGGCAGAGCCAGTTCCCTTCCCCTTCCGCCAGCACCTGCCTGGGGGAAGCCTCCCCAACCCAGGCCAGCCCCTTCCGCCACTCAACATCGCGCTCGTCAAGCACCAGCTCGACAGGTTCCGTATGCCCCCGCCTTCTAAACCAGCAGCACCTCCCAAGCCAGCAGCAGCACCAAAGCCAGCAGCAGCACCAAAGCCAACAGCACCAAAGGCAGCAGCAGCACCAAAACCGGTAGCACCTCTCAAACCAGCAGCACCTCCTAAGCCAGCAACACCAGAGAGGAGCAATGCAGCCAGCCGTGAGCAATTTGCGGCGAAGTTGCAATCCCTTCAGACTTCCATGGATGGGGTTTTCTCGAAAGTAAATAGTAGGTTTGACTCTCTGCTAGTGCCGAAATAGATCCAGCCTGTTTATGAAGCCAACTCTTGATGCATCTTGTTAGGCGTCTGCTGCCTTGCTTCTGGCTTCTAGAGCTGGCTTGACTTTCTTCTTCTTCTGTGGAGCACTAGCACCGCTTCCTTCAGAACTATCTGTGCTCAGACCAAACCATTTTCTGCTAGTTCTTTAGCCATACTTGACTCTCTTTTTCTTCTCGAAGCTAGACCTTTTATTTCCAACTCTTTCTCTAGCATATCATAGACGTTTCCCCTTTTGTTAAGTATTGTCAGATCAAATTACCGTCACTGCAAAGTATGAGCCTCAGCACAAAGACCAATGTGCCCAATAACTGACTTTGCTGACACGTTTGCTCCCTCAAAGGGTGACATGGTTTTCATCTGCACTGACACACCCATCACTTCAGAAATGTCAGCAGCTTGCATGCACACGAGTTCACATGTATACATACACACCCACTCTCCTCCACAAAAATCTGCAAGTAGATGCGGATATTACCAGCAAAGGGGGGGTACTGCCATGTCTCAATGCCTCATTCCTTGCTGGCAACACCACGCTACCTCCCGCAGAAGTTTTGCAAGAGACTGAAATGCAGAGAACCTCGGCACACGAGAAGTATTACGGACCCAGTGACGTCTGGCTAGACACCCTGGTCCTCGATTACATCAGAAAGGAGTACTGCTGCTGACTTGCCTAGTCATGACATCAAAAGGGTGACCCGCAGAGCTAAAAATTACCTGATGCATGAAGATAAATTGTTCAGGCTGTTTGACAACGGTGAAAGGAAAGAAGTACCCCACCGCATGCAAGAGCAGAGATAGTGCGTTATATGCATGAGCAACATGGACACTTCGGTAGTAGACGACGCACAGTGAATCTTATGTTCCCTAACTTCTTTTGGGCTAACATGGGAAGGGATGTCAAAGAGCTTGTCAATTGCTGTAGCTTGTGTGACAGAGTTAACACCACCTTCAATGCCACTGCCAAGCAATTGAACCCTTTGCCGTTACTTTGGTTATTCTATAGGTGGGGAGTAGACCTGGCTGGTCCCTTGAACCCCACAAGCTCTGCTGGCCACAAGTATGTCATGGTGACCATCGAGCACTTCATGAAGTTTGTGGACGTCACACCCATAGCAGATAAGTCTGCTGCTACAACGGCCCAAGTGCTCCTGGAGACAGTTTTGTGCCGTTTTGGTAGCTGTGCGGAAGTAATTACGGATGGTGGCACTGATCAGTTCAGCTCATGAGTTTGCTGGAGAAATTGATGAGTTGTTGAAAATGAATTTGATTGACCATAGACTGCGCCCAATCACCCCCAAGCAGATGGTCTTGCAGAGAGAGCAGTGCAGACAATTAAGCGTGCGTTGCAGAAGTTCTGTGAAGAAAGCCAAACCCCCGAACTATGGGACAAGACTATGCCCTGGCTTGTATTTGGCTACAATTGCAGTCATCAAGCATCTACTAAGATGTCGCCATACGTCATGTTATATGCAAGGCACCCAGTAATTCCTCCTGCCCAGGTGCACAATTTCACCTTGCCCATAGATTTAGATAACGTGGAAGAGTCGGTGAAAAGTGTTATGCATCGTGCCAAGATAGCTGAGAAAGCAGGAATAATTGCAGGCGAGAACTTGAAGATTGCTCAGCATAGAGATACGTTGCGTTACGCGACTATCAGAGGAGGGGGGTATCTGTCCAGTGTGAGGCAGTTTTCAGTGGGTGACTTTGTGTACTTGAGGAGAAGGGTAATGGCAAGCACGATACAGATCCTGGCTAAAAAAGAGATATATCGAGTGAAAAGTGTGCATGATAATGGCTCAGTGTTGTTGCAAGGGAAGTGACGTTGCTCAATAATGTATGTAATGTGGCCCCATGTAACCTCACTGATATCAATCCGACTATAGATCTTACACTGGCAAGACCGGATAAGAATTTGGCGTGTGAAGTGTGCTCGTTTATGGATGAAGAAGAGTGCATGCTATTGTGTGACGGTTGTGGAACAGGCTGGCATACCATGTGCCTGACGCCCAAGTTGACGAGCATTCCTAGAGGAGACTGGCCTTGCCCACGATGTGTATTAGATGGTGTGACCAATGCTGATCTGAGAGTTGTAAGAGCACAGATCACGCCTCAGCCAGGCCCATTGCTCAGAGGCAAACCAGTTCCTTTGTTTCAAGATGCGACACACAGGCGCCGAAGACAAGAGCTACGCGCATTTGATGAGCGCACTATTGCGCACAAAACCCGCCATGGAAACAGTGGAGAAGACAGCAAGCTGGGCAGAGTAGCCTACATTGGATCACGCAGGCCTAAATGCTTCAAAGTAGTTTTCACAGATGGCAGCACAGAAGAGTTCAGCGCAGTGGAGATCAGGAAGCGGCTCATGCCAGAATGAGGAAGGACAGCAGCAGCGTAATCAAGAATCAGCGGAGCGTAATCAACAGCAGCGACAGCGAACAAGGACAGCAGCAGCTGCAACAAGTGGGGGGGTTGCCGGTGTGGGTGGGGTCAGCGGATGGATGGGTAGGACTCATGTAAGAGTGTTAGGTATCAGCTTCCGCCTACGGCATGCAGGGGACCCCACACAACGAGCAAGCGGGAAGTCAGAACCCGTTGGCACTGCATGGCTTCACCAAGTTTGGTGGACCGGAGAAGGGTGAATTTGGTGGTTATAAGCCCGTTGTTTTAAGCTGATTGTGTGCTCATCATCCTTACAGAGCAACACAGAATAAAACAAACAGACTGAGTAGTACTGAGCAAAAACAAACAAAACGAACCAAAAAAAACATAGTCAAATGGATCATGGTTTCCTACCGCATGCTTCATTATCTCACATACGCACATCATCTTTTAGTAATCTTCAAGTTTTCATAGTAAATCGCTCAGATCAAGGGATTTTAGATGTTGTGACTTGCTACGACAGCTGTCACGCCCAATTGTTGGCAGTGACGATTTGTGTGATCTGGTTAGTTGGTTTTTCACTCTGTTGGGCCGCGAACTCCATCTGGAGCAGCGTCACCTGAGAATGCGTGCAGAGAACGAGGTGCCCCTCAAAACTCATGAACCCTAAAACCCCAGGCATGAGAACTCACGGCTTGCATGGTGCTAGCAGGCTAGTGCTCAAGCGTCCGTAGCTTGTCGAGAGCTCTGATATAGAGTCCCACGGGTCCACTGCCCGTAAAGGCGGAACAGGTTGTGTCCTGGACATCAATAACATGGGCATCCTCTGCAAGGTGGCACTCCACATCGCACGGCCAATTGTGTGACACACACCAACACAAACCCTACTCATCAAACAGGTGGAATCCAAGCCACAAACGGCCGTTGAACGGCCTTGGTATTGGGCACGGCGAGGCATCTATGCCTATCATCTCGGAGGTTACTTTTGACAATGACTAACAGCAATTTTTTGATCCTTGAATTAAAATTAGAAAATTTTCTATTACTTCACACCAGGTATCTACACCGGAAAGAGTGAATGACTTCGATTTGGGAGGTGAGGCTGTACACACACACATGCAAGCTTACTATCCAGGTGTTTGGAGCATGGCTGTGAAGGGCTGGAAATCTATCAGAGACCTTTCAGTCAACTCAAATGCTTGTGCACACGCGCACGTGCTCGCACGCACACACACGCGCACTCACACATACACACACACTCACTCATCACACACACACACACATACACACACACACACACACTCACACACACACACACACACACACACACACACACACACACACACACACTCACACACACACACACACACATACATGCATACGCGTATGCACGCATGCATGCACTTTGCATGGAAGCAATCCGGCATACATGTAACCATACAATTCCATTCCTTGCTTGCCTCACACATGAGCACACTCCATCGCTTGAATTAAACTGACAAAGGTGATTGCCTAGCTTGTGTCTCTGCTGCGAGACGTGCAAATACTACCATCAGTACAATTTATACGCCATGAATGCTCTTTGGCACACGTAGCCCCCTGCTTTTGTGTTCCTTGTTCCAGGACGATTTAGACACCATGGACCAGCAGGTATTTGCCACGCCTGACAATGTGGGCAACTGCTGCGAGTACCTGGTGACCAGCCTTGCAGGTCGGTTCATCACCAATGCATGGGGGGTTTCGCACACAGATTTGAAGCCTAGCGTTTAAAGCAGTTCAGGAACTGGAAACTGGACAAGAATATCAATGCAGGCAGTAAACTCCTGCATCATCACTTGCATGAAAGAGGGTCTGTTTATTAGCCTATTTTATACATGGGAAAATGTCTTTGTACAATAGCTCGTTCCTGTGATCTGTGCATCACTTGAAAGGGGAAGGAGATAATAAATGGGGATCAGTTGAGCACTGTTGCCCTTAAATACGAGCCTCATTTTCCGTGATAAGCTTGGGAGCGTTGACATTGAAATTTCACCCTGGCAACGTCATCAAGTGGAATTATGGTCACAGCGTGCATGTTAGCTAGGGTAGCTCTTGTGCGGTCAAACCATACCTGGGTCAAAGCTGACGTCAGGCCCTGCTTGTGTTCCAACGTCCCTTCCGATTGTTGCATATGTGGCAGAGGGTTGTTCATCGCCACGGAAATAACACTCAACACAGGTCCTGCTGCTGTAGGTTACAAGTAGCACCAGCCAAATCTTTCATATGGACATATGCTCATAAACAGCATTCTCAAATGCACTTCATCGCGGCGATTCGGTGGTTTGCAGTGCTTTTTAGTTGCGTCCTCTGCCTTGCGTTTGACCAGCGTGCGGAAAATAGTGTATACTGGTGCTAATCATTCATGACATGCTAGCCAGAGCATTTCCCCCAAAGGTCACGATCCCTGTGGGTGCTTACACAGAGGAGCGTACGTGGCGCATGTATGTAGGGATACATACCTGCACAGGGGATACACACACATAGACACACATACACAAACGTAGACACGCGCACACGCTCACACACACGCACACGCACACGCACATACACACAAACAAACACACACAAACACGCACGCACATGCACAGACACACACAAACACACACACACAACACACACACAAGCGCACGAACACACAGACACAGACCAGCTATCAATGGACCGGTTGCAGTGCAAATTGCAGAGTACTAGTGCCTTGCCTTAGTTGTAAATGACTGCCAAAAACATTGCCTGTGTGCCTTTGTTCCTGCAGGCCTGGGCATGTCTGATCGGCTCGACTTCAATTCCTCAAAGCCAGAAGATGTGGCTGAGGTGTGCGCAGAGCGTACTGGTGTGATGTCTCTTGTGCTGTGACTCAACTTGACATCACACATCGTCTCATCATCACGTTTGTTCACCAAAATGTGTGAGCCAGGCTGTTTAGATAATTACACTCCTGCCTTGGCTGGTTTGATCAGGGATACATATGATCCGTTCACTCAGATGGTTCACAGGCAAAACTTGTAATATGTACATAAACCAGATCAAGTGCAGTACCAAGAGCTAGCATGTGTCTGTTCACCTTGAAAAAGCGTTGCATAGAACACAAATCGCACACGCATCATAGACACATACACACATCACAGACACACACACATGTAAACACACACAGATGCACGCACGCATAATCACACGCACACATGCTCACACACACACACACACACACACACAAAGCACACACACAAACTCACGCACATACACTCCTGCACATACACATACACACACACACACTCACACACTCACACACACACACACACACACTCACACACACACTCACAGAAATCACACGCTAATCACGTGCGAGCAGGTGTGCAACTGCTTGTATGCCCTCATTCAACAGCGCCAAGCTGACAAGGAAACCCAAGGCCGGCTGGAGGCCTTGGCCAGCAAAACGCGTATGGAAGCACAGGTGATTGACTGTGACGCACACCCTGCGTGGGGGATACTGGGGGACAAGGCACGCACAGGTGCACGGTCATTTAGGGGAATAGCATAACAATAAAGATGTAAGGCAAGTCTGTACTGCAGGTTGCCCACGTCGCAGACACATATTCATACACATATTGCAGACACGAACATACACAAAAATGAACGTGTGTGTGCTAGAACACACAAGCATGCACAGCCAGTTGACCGAACAGCTTCCAAATGCAGGACGAATGTGTGCCTTATGCTCGCATTTCTTTCTCTGCTTGCCAATATCTTTGAAATGTTGTGTGCGTTGGCTGGCACTAATAATATAGTCATGTGACGTTGCATACCTTACCCAGTGTAAAAGACTTTTTGATACTTTTTGTCAATGACGTGTTGATGCAAGTGACAGCCCTGTGCATCTCTACTATGCGTTTGCTTGTCAAACTTCTAGTCTAATGTATTCAAGGCATGCTCCCTCCCTGTTTGAGCGTTTCCATCTGAAGCTGGTGGTCGTAAATCTGCAGGCCTGTGCTGTGGAAAGCTCAGCCGTCCCCTACACAAAATTGTTTACTTTCAGGCAAAAGGTTCAAAACAACATTCATGACTTACACATGTAATTTTTGGGCCGGAGGCCCAAAATACCCCCCCCCCAAAAAACCCTTCCTGACCCCCCACACTAATAAAAAGGGTGTCAATCTGCTCAGAATTCAAGCAGCTATCTGCCTGCACAGTTCTCATGCCAAATATTGCAATACCTGACGAGCTACAGGGCAAAAACTGGTTTGC
>Ga0307947_1000278_pt1 | contig 33963 bp, 36 predicted proteins | sample OrgLakmetagen232_FD_201840 | JGI IMG/M metagenome (GOLD analysis project Ga0307947, IMG submission 201840) | Saline water microbial communities from Organic Lake, Antarctica - #232 | ecosystem: Environmental > Aquatic > Non-marine Saline and Alkaline > Saline | place: Antarctica: Organic Lake...
GCATGCGTTATAATAATCCCCTGCTAGCTTCTTTGTATACCGTACCTTACCGTACTCACCCCGGTGCCCAAATTGCAGAAATATTAAAAGTAATCCCGGACCCTGTAAATATACATTCTAGCCTTCCCTGCACCGACCCCGGTGGGCATTTAGCCCAGCCAGTGCCTGTACAAGTGTGTGTGTATGCGTGCACATGCGCGTTTGTGTGTGTGCATGTGTGTTTCTGTTTCACGCTTGTTGTGCGTGTGCGTTCACGCTTGTTGTGTGTGTGCATGTGTGCTTCTGCTTCACGCTGAGCCCTCCTTTTTGCCTGCTGCAGCCTGGCTGGGTCGGCTTTCTGCTGCTCCTCCTTTTGCTGCTGCAACGCTGCTTTTTCCTCTGCTGTAGCTGCCAATTTGACGAAAAAGCTTTTAAACGTCCGCTGGAACACACCTTTGGGCGCAAACGGTGCTGATGACGCTGGGGCTGGTGTTGGTGCTGGAGCTGGGGCGGGGCCTGCTCATCGCTGTTTAGCCACCCACCAAACTTTACTTTCGCCAAACCCCGGAAACCCCGGAGCCTCTGAATAAATATATATTTCACAATGCCGATATCACGCCGGAGGGCAAAAAACGTTATTTACCCGGGGTGTGTTAAGAAAAGTACGGTATACAAAGGGTCTGCCATAACTGTATGTGTGCGCCGTATGCGACCACAGATATTTAATGAAATGTTTGCCAAAAACACCGTATATGCTTATTTGCACTGAATGTATAAAGTTCTGGCCAAATCTACACATACATGCTCCGTGTATTTGTTGGTGCTGGCCAAGCCTACCAATCGCACACACTGGAACGTGCCACGGCTTGATGACCTTTGCTGAATTAAATAAAAAACGCTTGCTGCCGACTAGGCAACGTTGCTATAGGCTCAACGTTGGCCAGGCGAGCAAATCAAAGCAACGTTTTGTTCAAGGTGAAAGGAGCTTGGATTCCCAGGGTAGGGCATCAAGGAAGGCTTGACTAGTACAAGTGAAAATGTATGGTGCGGCTGGTTTTGGTGTGAGAGCCTCCCTTCTACCGTCTTCTTGGCCCGCCACTCGAAGGATTGGCACGGCAGCTGCACGGTACTGCAAGTCACAGCTACTCGTTTTTGTTATAAACTGCGTACTGTTGAGGACACTTATCGCAGCTAAATGTGTGCAATCAGCTGCTCCCATCATCCTGTTAGTCATCGTGAGCACGTCAGAGCTAGCTGGAAGAACCGTAACCAGCTGCTCCCATCGTATTGTTTGTAGTTGTGAGCACGTCAGAGCTAGCTGGGAGAACGTGCCACAGCTAGCCACAACATTCACTGATTTACTACTGTGCGTACATCTCAGCTACCCCATTTTTGGGTGTCATGAGCATGTCACTGCTAGCTGTGCTACCAGTCTTTCATGTCGTCGTGCGCACGCCATTCACAGCTCTGCTGCGGAGTCATGTATCACAGCCTCCCCCATCCACCCTTTTAGTTATGTAGCACAGCAAGAGCAGTTTCCTGCTAACAGTCACTGCAATATACAGCTACCTGACTAGGAGCTGAAGCTAAAGCTAACCTGCATGACTGCCTTCCTCAGCACTTCTGTCCCTCGTCTACAATGTCTTTCTATCAAAGATGAAAAGCTCAGACTGGAATTCCGTTATGCCTATTATCTAATAGTAATGGTAATGTCTTCAATAACGTGCGTAGGGATTCCATTATGCTTATTGTCTAATACTAATGGTAATGTCTTCAATAACGTGCGTAGGGTTTCCCATTATGCTTATTGTCTAATAGTAATGGTAATGTCTTCAATGTCTTCAATAACGTGCGTAGGGATTCCATTATGCTTATTGTCTAATAGTAATGGTAATGTCTTCAATAACGTGCGTAGGGTGCACTCCGCCGGCACCCTGTCTGCTCAAGCAGGGAGTGAAGGGATGCTGGATGCAAGCGCACAGCAGGTGCGGGTGGTTGCATTTTGTTCACTGTTGGGGATCAGCAGTTTGAGTGTGTACTTGTGTTTGCATATGTGCGTCTGTATGCAGATGTGAACGTGAGTGTGTGTGTCTGTGTGTGGGGGGGGCAAGCGGGTGTGTGCGTGTGTGTGCGTGTGTTCTCGTGTGTGTGTGTCCGTGGTGGTGTGTGCGTGCTTAACTTGCTCTCTCTTACAAACACTCCTCTCCCACATCGCCTTTCTCACGTACTCAGAAGGAGCTTTCTATTCCTGCACGCAGCTGAATGACTGCTGGTCGACTGAAACTTTCGGTGCTCCACTGTACCCCAGGATGTAGCAGACCGTGTACTAAACAAAAAGAGCGTCTCATTTTTGATTCTGTGTCTTTCTTTTGTTGTTGCGTATTCTAAGTCCTTGTGTGGTTGCATATTTTACTTCCAGGGAGTCCAAGGTGTGGGGGAGGCATTGCTTCGAGACCGGTCCCAAAATGGAGGCACAGAGAACGTGCGTGAGCTGTTTATATACGCCATACCCCTAACAAAGGTGGGTGTGTGTGCATGTTGTTGATCATTGTCAAAATGAGGATGGGGGGTTCAGAGAATGTGCGTGAGCTGTTTATGTACGCCATATCCCTAACAAAGGTGGGTATGCGTGTGTGTGCATGTGCGAGTGCGTGTCGTGGGTATCATTATCAAAATGGGGATGGGGGGCTTAGAGGGCGTGCATGAGCTGACCATCTGCGCCATACCTCTGACAGAGGTGTGCATGATGCTGAGGTGCGCATCTATGCTGAGGTGTGCATTTATGCTGAGGTGCGCATCTAAGCTGAGGTGTGCATCTATGCTGAGGTGTGCATGAGCTGACCATCTGCGCCATACCTCTGACAGAGGTGTGCATAATGCCTTTGTGCAGAAAGGAGACCTACCTTAACGCAGGGCGCCACTGATGGGCTGCCCCATTCTTAAATTCTGTGTTGTGGCATAGCTTTTAGGGTTTCGAACTGTATGCGCGTCTTTTACATTGCTGCCTAGGGAATGTGAGTTGCCTATTCTTTATCTTTCCGAAAAAAGTGCACTTTTTTTATGGGCCGAGCGCTTGTATGGTCCTCTGCTGTGTGTCTATTGCGTGCGTCTCAGGTCGTTTGGCAGAGGACTTTTTTGATTTTTCATGTGGCACGTATTTGTGTGAAACGAGAAAAAAGGTGTTGTGTCCTGTCAGGACTATGAAGCATGCAAGCTATTGTAAGGTTCCAGAACTACGCACGTAATACGCAATTGGGTGAGGACCCGCGACATGTCAAACGTGGTGGACATGTCCGTGTGTATGTGTGGGTGCGTGCGTGTGCATGTTTGTGTATGTCTGCCTGCTGTGTCTTGCTGGGCATCTGGACATCAAAAAAGAGAGCCTTAGGATGTACACAGGTTCCCTCACACACACACACACATACACACACACACAATATTGTCCTTGTGTAGGAGCGCCTCGTGTTCTTGCCTGTGGCAGGGTGGACAGAGCAGCCAAAGCAGGAGCGAGTAGGTGAGGTGCTGGTTGTGCTGAGCTTGTCACTTTGATACCTTGCCTTCCTCTTGCATGTGCGCATGCATGATGGATGTAGAAAATGCACTCTGGCATGTGGACAAGCTGATGTGCCATGATGAGAGATAGGAGTGGCAGGTCAGATCAGGACTGCGGGGGCAGATCTGGCAGATTTGTGTGGCCATGCTGGGCCATGTGAGATTTTTTCTTTTTCCAGATGAGCACCAGATTTTTCTGGATTAGGACTGAACCAGGTGTGTGTGTGTGAGTGTGTGTGTGTGTGTGTGTGTGTGTGTGTGTGTGTGTGTGTGTGTGTGACCTATATGAATCCAGAAATCCTTGTAGCACAGAACTGCAACATCCTTTTACTTTGTCACCCCCAGTTCCATTTCGTTAGCAGTGTGAGATGGCGTTGAATCATTTACAAGGGTCGATCAAACTACTCAAAAGCTAGGGTCTTCACAGCTGCCCAGACTAGAAGGAAGAAATAGGCGGAGAGATCAAACCCAAGCTAAGAGGGGAGAGCAGTTGTGAGGACCACGGAAATGGATAAACTCAAGAGAAATGATAAGAAGGTGGATGATCTTGAAAGGGACACACGTAGCAAGCAAGAGCTGGTTTGATACCATATGAGTGATACCATAGAGCTGTGGTTTCCATGTGTTACCCACTGAGCACAGCAGATCTGTCACATGGACTTTGAGCGTAGCAATGTCCGCACGGTTAAGCTGCTGCTGCTGCTGCTGCTGCTGCTGACGCATCCTATTTTAACATTTACGACAGGGATCCGTGGGACACTGTCGTCTGGCATCACCAGCATGCGGCAGCGCATTGCTGACTACTGGCAGAGGATGGGCAGCAAAGACCCAGACTCCTTTCAGCACAGGGTGAGTGTTGAATCTGTTTGGTTTGTTGACAACCTTTTCTGGAGCATTGAGGTTGTGTGATCCTTTTCTGGGTCAATGTGTACATACCACATCTGTTTTTCTATTTTGGTTTTTTCTCTGTATACCGGACACCTTGCGTACTCTTCCCGTGCCCCAAATCTTAGAATATTCTGTAAAATCCAGCACTTTCCCGCACCCCAATAATAGATACTTCTTGCCCTTGCCGCAGTCATCCCGCACGGCATTTTGTCCTGTTCAGCACCAATAAGCTTTCAATGAAAGAGATCACCACAAAAGGGACAGGAAAGGCACTACACTGTTTGCATGTAGCCTGACGCTCTTTGTTCTCCTGCCCCACACCTTTTCTGCCCCCCTCCCCCACCCTAGAATTTGCTTCTTCAAGCCACTATCACTGATGCTGTCCCTTTCCTCGCTCTCCTCACTGCTGCTGCTGCTGGGTGTTTTGCTTGTGCTTGTGCATGCGCATGATGGTGCGGCTTGGGTGCGGGCAGCCTTGGTGCGTGACCTTGTTTGCCGCACCAGCTGCTTCACCTGCTCATCTGTTAGCTGCTGAGCTGCTCTAATCTGATCTGCTCTGCGTGAGCAAGCATAACAGTTTGGTCCTCCAAAACCAAGTTTTTTTTTTTGGCCTGCCAGGAGGCCTCTTTTTCCCTGCAAGCTGTGCAAGCTGTGCAAGCTTGAAAAATCCCATTTGGAGCAATCGGTGCTACTATTGCTGTTGCTGCTGCTGCTGTCGCTGCTGCTGGGGCGGGGAGGGTTTTGGGGAGGAGGTCGGGGGCCTCTCTTCGCTCGTGACTTGCAGCGACCTGAACAATTTTATTTACACCAGTCCCGCACATTCCCGCAGGGACAAAGATGTATTTATTAATGCTTACCACAGTAACCCCGCCGGGTAAAATACGTTATTTATGCGAGGTGTTATAGCAAAGGTACGATAAGGTGAACTGTGAGTCCTGGCGCTTTGGTGCTCTCTGAATAGCCTTACTCAGCCATACAGCACAACAATGTTTGTCAGCAGTGCGTGATACGTTGCTGACCAAAAAACACAATATTAATTAGGGTCGTGCCAGGTCCTGGTCGTGCAATGCTTTCACGTTATGCATGGTGTTTAGGGTTGGCCGAGCCTAATAGTGTGACTTTGTGTTGCACTAAGGCGCATAAATAGTCACTTGATGTGTGCTTAACGAACCCTGCCTGGATGCAACCATGCACATTTCCCTGGTCGTTCAGCTGTATAACCACCGCACGACCGTCCTGGAAAACACAGCACTCTTCTCTGCTCGACCAGGTGTACACCCACGGCACGAGTGTGCTGGAAAACATGTCAGCAGAGGAGCGGCTGATGCGAAACATCCCTGACTCAGCAACCAAGGTATGACGCCATCAGGCCCGCCGCCTGCTTGGCTTTTCATTTTGGCTGTAACGGGTTTCATCTCATCTGCAATTTCTGTTCCACCACCCTTCCTCCATCCTCCCTTCCACCGTAAAATCACTCGGTGCATGGTATTGTCAGTATTAGCCAACAAATTCCTCACAAGCACACAACAAACACATACTCTCACAATGTACACACAAATGTGTGTGCGTGCGGTCACACACATACACAAACAAACACATACTCTCTATATATCGTGCCTGCAGGTTGTGGTGTACCACCCTGTCTCTGTCCTTCCTTCCACGGTTGAAGAGCAGCTTAAAACAATGACCTCCACATACTGTCTGCGCTCAGCAGGTAGGCCTCCCTTCCAAAGCGTTCGCATGTGCAGGTGCTTCTGAGCCTATACCTGTTGTTTAGGAAACAACCTTCCTTCATGAGTGTGAGAGAGTGTGTATGTGTCTGTATGTGTGTGTGTGCTGAGAGAGTGCTGCAGATTCAGGCTATAGCTGCAAGCTGAAGACATACAGATGGAATGCCTTATCAACTTTATTAGAAGAGCATAAGGATTGGTTTAAGATATTAGGGTTAAGCATCGCTTTCTTGCGTACGACTCAAGCCTACGTTTCTGCAGCTCAGCACTATGGCTTTTTTGCACTGCTTCCTGTCAGCAGATGAAGCTGCCGTCTATTTTCATGTGACATTTTATTGAGTGCCGCATCGCTCCTAGAGTATTGCAAAAAAATAGATATTTATTTGGGTACCTTGCAATGTGAATCACAAAAATGAAATAAGAAATTGGGCCTTGCAAAAACTTGGACTTGGAAAAGCCTGTGAAGCCTGCAGGTCTTGGGTTTGGATTTCTGCCAGGTACACGTGGTAGGTTCACCCTTGTTCACCCTGCACTTCTTGCTGGTCTAAGAGCAGGGTTCTAAAAGGAAATCAAATCTACTGTTGGATGTGATCTCCGAAGAGAGAGCAGAGCACGGAAATACCCAGAACTTGCAAAAGCTCAAATGGTGTATTATTTTGGCAGGCCTCTTAAAGCCCCAATACTCGCAAACAAATTCGGTTATTTAGGCACCTCGCAATCATCAAGCTCGCAATACTAAAGGATCTGCATTGTGTATTTAAATTCATATCGCCAGTAGCTGTCTTACTCAACTAGTGCATCGCAAGGGAGGAAGCAACTGATCTTGCGCTTAATGCTATATAAAAAGAGACCAATTAAATCGAAGCAAATGCTTAAGAAGCCTTCAGCTCAAAAAGATGCGCGTAGCGTGATTTAAATTCCTTATCTCTTCATCTGCTCAACATACATCTATGTTTGAAATTCGACAGCTCACAGCAAAGCAGCTTCCCATCACCCCCTTCCTTCTGCCTCCTCCTTCTTCAAATACTAATGCATAGAAACAACCACACAACCACACATACAGCATGCATACACCTATAGACCCAGGCCCATTAATGCACACCCATAAATGCAAGCACATACTCACACACATACACACACACACAAACACACACAAACACACACACAAACACACACGCGCAAGTTATACACATGTGCAGGCAAGGCGCTTGCATCAGGCATTCTTTTGCCTGTGGCGGTGGGCATTGAATGTGTGGCTGTGCCAGGAGCAGGATGGTGAGTGACTCACAAATGCACACAACAGGGGTGTAGGTTTTGGCAGCCATGCTCCACTCATCGTTTAACAAACATGTATCAAGCATCAAGCGTGTAGCTTTATTGCAGAATGGTGCGTGGTTTGCGTACTGTACTTGTTATGCTGCAGTTGCAGGTTGGCGAGATGTGTTTGGGTTGGATGTGTGGCGTGTTGGGTGCAATTCAGATGGCAGAGTCAGAAGCGCCTGTTGTGTAATTATAGGCATCATGTGTAAAATGGGAGGACAAATGTAGTGTTGAAGTTGAAAACAGCACATGTTCCGATGGCCTATTTGCCTATTTGGAACAACCTGGCTTTATTCCCTCCTTGAATAACGGATTGGCCACATATTTTCTCATACTCTCATACACACGCACGCATACACACACACTGACACACATAAGAGAGGCGCACACACAACACGCATACACACACATGGACACATATAAGAGCGGCACACACACACAAACACGCACGCACGCACACACAAGAAACAAACATGCACACGCACACGCACACAGGTTTACGCTGTACCAGCTATACAAGGCCTCCATAGGGACCCAAGGGGGCAATCGACTGAGGGGCTACTTGAAGCATGATGACAATGTGCGTGTGTGCTACGCAGGCGATGAGCGGTGAGTGGAGATCTCGATCGATCTGATCCTTTGTAAATCAAATGTACAATCTCGCCTGTGTTACATGCAACGTGACAGTGGACTTAAGCAGAGATGTTGGATGTAAGGTTTGCATGTTGGCTGTCCCAGAGGATCCATGACACCTAACTTGATTTCATGCACACTGGGCGTGCGGGTCACATCAACCTTCCCTCTGAAGTCATTAGATAGGTTGTCGGGATTTGAATCACATTTCTTATTTGTCGTGTTCGCCATTTCAGATGCCAATTCTGTCCATGCTTCCTTACAGAAGGGTTGTTAAAGCCTACTATACTGGTTTAGTATGGCTTCTTATCTGGACATCCCATCAGTGTGGGATAATGGGCAGAACCAACTCTAATTCTGTATCCAGCCAGAAATAATGCCAGACGTTTTATTGAAGTGGTCAGGAGCCTTAGTTAGACCTAAGTACCCCTGCACACTCCCCCCACTTTGGCAGAGGAAGTCCTCTGCCCAACCTGTAGGTAATTCACACAGTCCAAGTCGGCCCAAACCGATTCTTGCGACATACATACACTGGAAAAACCTTTGGGAAGGGGCCATCTGAAATTGCGGGGTGGACTCAACCCGCTGCTGATCACTCACAGCACTTCAGGAGGAGGTGAGATTGCACATCTTTTGTGTGTGTATGACATACTGGCAGCTTGTGGAGTCAGAAATGGGTTTCGAAAGGTGTGCAAGAAAATGCATAATGTCTCACACTACCCATAATCGCCCACCCCCAGCATTCCAGACCATCAAATTTGGCAGGGCATTCCTGGGGACTCTACTAAAGAGCTCGCGACACTGAGTTGATGACCAGAAAGCGCGCTTCCAGGGTCTAAAGATTGCATTACTCTGCCAGCAAACAGGCACACACACTGACCTTTGGGGGCAAATTCCCCCCCCCTTTTTTGCTTTCCTTGGTTTGGTTAAAGCCAGCCCTGTCTGGGAACCTTTCGGACCAGAAGCTGCACTTCTACACCCATGCCAATAAACTGGCAGGGAAATGGCACGACTCCAGCCCCTGACTCGCACCGCGGATCCAAAACCCATTACATTATATGCATAAGTGCTACGTATATGTATATTACCTGACCTAAAAACGACCTCAGATGTAAATCTTATTAGTTGTAATTTTTATAATGACATAAAATACACATCCGAGTCGTACATTGGTGAACTCTTCTGTCGGGGCCTGGTGTGGCTGACCTGACTTATATGCATTGATCTGCTGCGCCACATCAACCTGACTTATATGCATTGATCTGCTGCGCCACATCAACCTGACTTAAATGCATTTATCTGGATGCGCCACATCAGCAATCCCATGCCCTACAGTCATACATATCCTCTGACATAACAGTAAGACCTTTCCTCCCTTGCACTGATGACCCAAGGCTAAACAAGTACGTGGAGCGCCTGCGCCTGTACCCGGACGGCATCCTTTCTCAAGACGACGTTGATGACCTGGTTCATGAACTAGGCGAGCCCCAGCTGCTGCACCCACTGTCAGAGCTACGCAACAGGTGGATGACGTGTGCAGCGATGTGTGCTGTGCCTTCATAATGTGCTGCGCATAAACAGAGGGTAATTTGTCCATGCTTTGCACTGCCAGGTGTGATAGCACAGCACAATTAAGGAGCATGATTGCCAATTCCTTCACTTCGCTATTGATGAATATAAATCAGGGGGTAAATGCAGGGTGATGAACGTCATTCAAGATGCCGTCATCATTCAGGATGCCGTCATCTATGATAAATTACTGCTGCTTGTGGCTGTCTGAGTTCATTGTTACAGAGGCCCAGGTCTCAAGTTAATGGTCGATCTTGTGTTGGTATGCTAGAAACAAAATTGAAGTTACCTTATCAAATCCTCACTCAAGGCCCGCGTTCTTGCGTGCTTTCACTTCAACTTCTGTCGTACTTCTGGACTATACTTTCTCCTTTTCTGGCATTCAACTTCTTAGTCACGATTCTCCTTTTCTTCTCCAAGCTTGATCCTTTATTTTTTACATCTCTTTCTTAGCCCCCTTTCTCCTGTTTCTCTTGGCATTTCTCTTTTGTTTGGCTAGGTGTGGTTACAGGCTTTTTCTAAGCTTCCGCTTAAATGCACCCTGAGGCATTGTATAGCGTTGGGACCTTAACTACATTTTACAACTTGACGCACTTGTGTGTACTTGCACACATCACATTTGTGCAGGTACTTGAAGCGTTTGCGCCACAAAGGGGAGGGAGATTATGCGCTGCTCCCAGCCAATGATGATACTGGGGAGGATGGCAGCGACTCACCAAAACCAGTAGAGAAAAAGAAGGGATGGCTTTGGTAGACGGCCTTAGGTTCTTGATCGCATGAACATCTGGCCAGCCTCCGCATACAGCATTAGCTTGCCTTCCCACCTCAATATGAGGATCATCTATGATACCCAACTCGCTTGAGGACCTTTTTGAACCAACCAGATGTATTTAGTGTCGCCTCTTTTGTAACTGGGTGCCTAGCCCTTTTCCCTTGATTTTCTTTCTAGTGTCTATGACTTCGGTTACGGGCTTTTTCCAAACTTCCGCCCAAATGCCCTCCAGAGGCATATAGTATAGCGATGTAACTTTACCCCAGATCAGGCATATTTCACATAATGAGCACTAATGCTGCAACCCCCAGAAATATCTAATCAGCACTCCTCAGGGGGTGTGCAAAAGGCTTTTGCCATCCAGCCAGCCACCTGATCCGCACAAAAAAGCCCTTCCTGTCTAAGATTCCATACTAGCAGGCTGTTCTCAAATTGGGATGTGTGTCTAAATACCAGAGTGGCTTTCTGTTCTCCTATCAATATGAGGAGTGGTTTTCACTGCCTGCGTAGTTGATGTACCTTTTCTGCAGGAGCGTGCCTGTTACAAAAATTCCTTAATGTAAATTTTGGGCCTCCGGCCCAAGTGACCCCCCCCCCAACCCTTCCTGACCCCCAACACTAATAAAAAGGGTGTCAATCTGCTCAGAAATTAAGCAGCTGACTGCCTGCATAGTTCTCATGCCAGATACTTTAATACCTGAAAATTTCAAGGGCAGAAAACTGATTTGCAAACTCTAATACTGACCATCTATTCAGTGCACAAATTCAGCCAGAACCTTGGCCAAAATACTTTCAGACTTCATCATACAACTTTTGCATAATGCAATACGAGAAATGCAAATTTGGAATTAATTGCTGGTAATTTGCCTGTACACATCCCCGCGGCCTACTCAGGGGCATTCCATGCATTTTTGTCACCAGGCACCCAGATCCCTCCTTTAATCAAATCACCCAACAAGGGTGCCAGTCGACTGGACTTGAGCTGAGGGTTCCAAAAATATATCTATTATTTGCTGGAAGTGGCTGCATTTATATTTCAATTGATACGTGACGCCAAAAGGTTGCGATACTTACAGCCTCCTGTCTTTTTCTTATGAGAGGGCTGAAGCACGAAATGCTTGCTGTTTCTGCATATCACTTGCAGTGTGGCAGGAAAGTGGCTTCAAAACCCTGATCCACCAGCAGCGCCAGTAATACCAGCTTCACATTTCAGGTCCAGGGAGATATAAGACGGCATAAAAGACAAAGCATAAAGAGTCAACGCTGCTCGCACGAGTGAACACGTCACAAGGCACCCTTTTGCAATGCATCGGCTACGTAGAGCTTTTCGATCGTGCCCATACTGGCCGTGTTGAGCTGGTCGCAGAAAGTGCTGATCTGGTTGGTGACCAGGTAGTTGTCTAGCAAGTTTGGCTCTGGTACGGGCTTGAAGAGGGTGGGATCCTCTTCCGGCAACAACTCCTCCCCTGAGAGCAAGCGCAAGTTTGCACAATCATATGTCACACCCAATCAATAGCAGCAATGTGGAAAATGTAGCATCCGTTTTGCATGTATATAAATATACATAAGTATTCGGGACGCACGCATTTCTACTGTTGTTGTGTTAAATCTTATACTTTGCAATGACGGTGATTTGGTCTTTACACGTATGCAAAGCAAGAAATTAAACGGAAGCGAACACTTTTCCTTTAGCACGGTAACACGGCTAGCTAAGCCTTTCCGTTCTTTTTTACTCCATGAATACAAGTCTTGCTGAGAATAAACCACTGGCCATTTCTACCAGCCTTGATGGCGGCAAATGGCAACCTCTTATCTCAGGACTGAAATGCAGGTGCTAAGTTCCTCACAACGCCACGCCTCTTTTAAACTAGAGGATTGGGTCGTATTTAACTACGTCTGCGATTACACCAGAGGGGGTTATCTGGGCAAATGTCCAAACATGCTCCTTTTTGCAACAAAGGGACAACTACTCACACGTCAACTCACCAAGTGAACCCAATCTAGCTTCACACTGTTACTGACATTATAAGCTACTGTAGCATGTGCTCAGAATTAATTTAGTCGCCCTGCGTATGGAATGACAACTAAATGCACACGTCGTACACCTGTACCCTAAATAGGTGCTCTCATGGGGAGTGGTGCATTGTTTTGCTTAACTCGCCAACCACTTGATATTTTTGCTCCACTGTTTTTGCAACGACCTTTATTTATTGAAGGACTCCAAAACACCAATAATCACTCAATTTAATGCTCTGGCTGGTCAGATACAGCATATGGCTTCTCAAAAAGTAGGGTTCACGCCGCGGTTGATTAGGTATGGCTCCCCAAACTGGCACTTATCAAGCTCAGCTGCATGTCAGAACTGAGCAAGAAAAGTGCCAGTTAAGGAGGCCACACCCTAGGAGCATGCATAAAACAAACCCATTTGGGCCTCAGATTAACCCCCTCTGCAAAAACAAACCCATTTGGGCCTCAGAAACCCCCTCTGCGAAAACTAACCCAATTTAAACCTCAGATAACCCCCTCTGCGAAAACAAACCCATTTGAGCCTCAGATAACCCCCTCTGCGATTACGCTGGTGATAGGAGCACAAACAGCAAAGTTATAAAGGAACGTAGAAAACTAAAAATTCCAATGAGGAGGATTGGCCAGAACCATATTCATATACATACAACATACAAGTACAAATTTAAATAAGCACCTGCACATACAATTCACCCCACAAGCACACACGCATGCAATCAAGCACACGGACGCGTGCACCCTTCCCCTCCCCCACCTGCAGTTCGTCTAGCTTGGTTTTCTTGCCTCCTCTTTTGTAGCCATGCCGCCACTTGCTGCGCTTGCCGGGCCACGTTCTTGTGGTACATTGTGACTTTTTGCTGCTCACCGACCTGAAGCCAAAGAAGAGGGAGGGGAGATGAAGAACAGTTTGGTCACGGCCTTTTGCTTCTCACGGACCTATAGCTAAGACAGGAGGGGAAGGAAGGGGGAATGAACCGGAGTTTGTCGTAACCTTTTACTGCTTACCAACCTACAGGTAGGAACAGGAGGGAGGATGAAAAAAAATAGTTACAAACTGAACACGAGGTTGCTTGTGCATTGAGGCGTGTGCGGTCCATTGACTTGCGAGCGACAAGAGAGGGGGGAAATTGATAAGAAAAAAGGCAGCCAGTCCTTCCTGATACTTTTGTATAGTTATGCAGGTGATGCTTGTGGGCCATAAAAGCAAGAGTACAATGGTTGAGCGCGTTTCTATTGTCCGGAATGGCAAGCTTGTTTGTTGATGGGCGTTGTTCCAACTTTGAGTGCTGACATTGTAGTCCAGCAGCATATGAGTCGCTTTACTAGTAGCTCCAGCCCCATATCCCCAGCCGACTCAAGCTTTTGTGCTACATACAATACTGACGACTGCAAAGGCTGCCGATGCTGCATACTGCATTATAAGGTGTGAGGTGGCGAATCATGTCATCCCACCCCTACTGACAAGCGTAGCGAGGGACCGCCCATGACGCGCTTATGGCGTGTGTGTAGGGTTGGCCAGAACTGTATATATACACCGTATATGACCGTGTATTTGGTGATTTTCCTGCCAAAAATACCGTATACACACCGTATATATATGGCTCTGGCCAACCCTACGTGTGTGATGCAGCAGTTTGTTGCTCCACAAAAAAGGGCGCCGGCCACTACCGTGTTGTGCAATGTAGTGATGTAGCTGTGCACCGCTTTGAAAAAGGAAGGGGTGCTGGTCATGGCACATGCTACAAAATGATATGCTTTTCCTGGTCTAAGATCTTGCATACAATGTGAACCCCTGTGCGGACAAGTCCGCTACCATCTATAAACATGCTTCTCAGCCTGAAGGATGAACCTTTTATTCAAAGCCGAAAAGAAATGGGCAGAGTATATTCAATGGGCTCAAAGCCCTCCTATCACACGCTGGCCGTTCAAAACATGAGGGCATTTGGACGAAAAACAGCATAAAAAGAAAAACGCCCCACACAGTCCACCCTTACCGAGTCATCCACGCAATCAATCAGGGACTGGATGTTTTTCTCCATGAAGGGCATCACTGACAGGTTTAAGCGGTCGTAATCACTGGCAGTGGCCAGGTTATCATGTTCCAACTCAGCTACCAAGGCTTGGGCTAGGGGAGAGTTTTGGACCTGTGTGTGTATGCATGTGTGTGTAATTATGTGTGTGTGTGCGAGTGAGTGAGAGTGTGTGTGTGTGTGTGTCACATGCGTGCACGCACGCGCGTGAACGTGCACATGTGCGTATGAGCGCGTGCATGTGCATGGAATTAAGTGCGAGGGCATGTATCTGGGTATTATTTAGTGTGTGTGTGCGCGCGTGTGTGTGTGTGTGTGTGTGTGTGTGTGTGCGTGTGCGCGCGTGTGTCTCTCTGCCCCCCCTCACCTTCACTGGCACATCCACAAACACATCTTTCCAGGAGATGTTGGCCTCCCGCAGCTCCTTGCCTGATAGCTTCTCCTGCTTGTACAAGTTGATGAAACTGTCCTTGAGGCGGACAGCCCGCAGCCCCAGGGAACCCCGCTGCGACCGTTGGGGGTCGTAAATCAGGCACACGCACTTCTTAATGTTCTCATGGTAGTTCACAAATGTCTCGATCAGCTCCGCCGTTTGGAAGGTGCCCATGGCTGCGGACTGGTACCTGGTGGATGCGTGTTCAACCAGAGGGAAAATCACATTTTAATCGTCACGCAATTGCAGGCGCAACAGGCTGCAGTAGGTGGGAGAGAGCAGCCGGGAGCCCGCATTCATTACTGAACGTGCCAAGTGTTGCTCAGACTTGACTCACCAGCCCACTGTGTTGTTGTCCACGTTCACCTCCCGCAAGCAGCGCATCATGTCTAGCTGGTAGGTGGCTCCCGCGTTTTCCTCGTCCTCCTCAGATGCGACGCTGGTCTGGGGGAGGCCAGGGTTAAGGGGAGAGGGTTTGTGTTGTTTATCCAGACCTACACATTACTACAAAGGCACAGCTTGCTGCTTCATGCATTCCATCAGCTGGAAGGGGCTGTCACAGGAGTTCTCAACAGATACAGGTCCGTCTGTCACTCACGGGGAACGCAAAGCAGTCCGTGACTTCCAGGGTCTGTCCCACATCCAAGCCCAGCAGCTGCGGTTGTTACAAGAAATGATGAAATTCTCCCTCATATTTGTGCAACTAGCAATGGCTTGAAAAAGAGGGACAGGAGAGCGATGGCTGACAAAAGGAGGTGCGCACCTGGCCGGTCACCATTTGAGGCAGGGCCTCCGTGCAGTGCTGCAAAATCTTGAGCACCACCTGGCCATTGAGCTCCACTGCGAAAGGCATTGAGCATGCGTGCACGTGAGAGTTTCTTAAGGATGTCCGTCTATTTGAGCGCTTGCACAGTGCTCAAAACCTGGCTCCTGCTAAGCCGAACCCAAATTGCTCTACAGCAGCATGCAGAGCTGCTTTCATGATCATGGAGTGGCAGTCTGCTGTTGTACAAGGGAAGCGCGCACCAACCTCCTTTAACTGGGGGACTCTGAAGGGACACCTTTGCCTCCTGAGGCTTCCCTGTTAACTCTGCAAAGCTCATGTTTGATTATTTAAGCAGTTCCCAAAAGTTTTGTTTTGCCCTTCCTTGTCCTTGTGTACTGCAAACTATATTTATTTCAAATTAATTTAGAGGCGACGAAATTTCGAGAGGCCCAGTTGGGTAAAACCATTCCGCCTCGAAGCGAATGGACGAGTGATCGAGCCGGAATGAAGGCGTTCCCTTTTTTAGCATGCTGGGTGTTGGCCCTGCTCGGAGGGGGGGGCCTGCAGTGCGAAGCAAAAAAGTACAAGCAGGGCAAGGCCGTGCCTGTGTACTACAACAGGGTGGGCCCCTACCACAATCCCACTGAGACATATCAGTTCTACAACCTGCCCTTCTGCCAGCCCAGCCAGGGCAAGGAGTACAAGCTGCTGGATTTGGGGGAGGTAAGCGCTCATGCTCCAGGGTCTTGTCAATCAGCTGTTGGAGCTGCCGTACTCTCTCTTTGGGCAATTGGTGCAGAGGAGAGGTGCATGATGTCGAGGGAGCAAGCACAGGTGTTCGTTCCATCGCAAATGGGCGCATGCATGATGAGTTGAGACACACGATGCATTAACAGCTGATCAAATGATCGCTTGTGAACACCTGTTTCCTCCCATACGTACGCACAACACACAGACCGTGCCTCCTTACGCATCACCTGCACTCAGGTATTAGAGGGTGACCGCCTGGTTACTACGCCGTATGACATGAAATTCCGAGAGGATAGGGACAACCAGGTGTTGTGCAAGAAGAAATTGAGCCAGGCAGACGTGCGGGCTTTCAGGGATGCAGTCAAGGGGGATTACTACTTCCAGGTGCGTGTTTGTGGTGTGGGGGAATTGAGACTCTTTAGCATGTGTTGCCTCTTGACAACCTGAATGCAACTAGCACCCTCGTCATTGGGGCACTCATGCAACACCACTTGGTTAACCTTTAGAGCAGGTTTCTCTCCTCCTCCTTCTGTTGCAAGTAGCCTGTCATCAATGCACGAGGTGCTAAAAGGAGTGTACTGCCTTTACTGTCCTACTTTCACCTTCGTCCCCATGCCACCCACTCCCATACTACTACCTCTACATCTCTTACGCTTTGACTTCCAGACAACTGCAAAACAACATGACCGTGCAGATGTACCTGGACGACCTTCCTGTGTGGGGCTTCATAGGCAAAGTGGAGAAGAATGCAAAATCTGGGGAGCAGCGTTACTTCCTGTTCACGCACTTCCATTTTGAGCTCCTGTACAACAGCGACAACGTGATTGAGGTTTGTACATGTGTGTGTTTATGTGTACACGGGTGTGGGTATGGCTGCAGGTGAAGGTGTGGGTGTGTACATGTATGAGAGTATGGGTGTGGGTGTGGTGGGGGGGAGTTGGGCTCAGGCCATTGAGCACTAGCTGAGACGCTTTCCCTCCAAGCACGGTAGTTTCTATCAGCGTAGGCTTTTTGGGGCGGAGCCCCCCGGGGCGTAGTCCCTTAATGTTCACTGCAGTCAACACTGCGCCCCCAGAGAGTCAACACTGAAAGAATAGAGCATTGAGCCTGCCAGGCAACCTTACAGTGTAAAATTTGTGAAACAAAAGCCAGTTTTGCGCTGAATCCGGAACACCCTGGTCAAACCCCCCTCCACGTCATATACTTGGAATTTTCCCCATCATATTCTTAGCCCTTCTTCTCAGTAGTGGTGTCGTTGAGTGTGGTACAAGGCCGACCGATCCCAACACGCTAGCAGCACACAGCACTTGGACAGTCGTCTCAGCCTGGCAATGCCACTCAGCAGGCACAGGAAGCAGCAGCCCAGCCAGAGTTGGTGGCTTTAATCAACCGTATGGAGCTCAGGCTTTCAGAAGAGCAGTTCAGAAGGATTGCAGCCCCCCTGAATTGCTCGCTCACATGACACAGCTGTTGAGGTATATATCGGTTTTACACAGCATTGGCAAGCAAACAGCTACAGACACGGTATGGTGACAGGGACTGCAAATGCAAGAGCAGGGGGGTGCAGGGGGGGCACAACCCCCCCTGAATTGTCGAACTCATTGAATGCCGCTCTTCATTGCAAAGACCAAGCTGCCATCTCAGAAATGGTTGAACAGGAGCAGTGGGGTGCAGAGGGAGTGCAGCCCCCCCTGAATCGCTCTCACTACATTAAGTACAACTTCAATGCAGGTTGCAGCTCAGGCTCCGCCCCATTTTTGTGATCCGCAGGATCACACTCTACTTGTTCTCTTGGTGTGGGTGTGGACGTGAGAAAAATCTGCGAACACACAGCATGGGCGTCCAGCTCATGGACCAGATGGCATGCTTTCTAGATATTACGCAAATAGTTCTTTACAGGCATATCGTGTACCTGGTCGTGCTTGAATTGCACATGCATATTCACAAATACCTTGATGATGATGAATGACTGGTACGCACACACATACACTCTGATGATAACGAATTGCACGCGTTTGGTACGCGCACACACCCTGATGATAACAAACCGCACACGATTCGCACGCACTCACCCTGATGATAAGGAATTGCGTTGTCCAACGCACACACACACACACACAACCACATACACACACAAAAACACACACAAAAACACATACACGTTAGTGATGATAAATTGCGCTTGTTCATCCCACACGCCTCAATGATGATCCAGCAGGCTACACATCGCCCACGTAACGCACAACTGAACGCCCGCATCTACCTTGTAAAAAATGCGGCTTGCTTGCTGGGCTGCTACCAATCATTGGCCTTTCTTACTAAGCACGCTGTCAACAATGATTGCAGGTCAGCGTGTCTAGTGACCCCCTTCGAACTGTGGACATCACTTCCGTTTCTGAGATGGTAAGGGGCATGCCCAACGGCTTACACCGCTCACGTGAAACACGGGCTTCTGATCCCTCACGCACACAGCCTAGCTTTGCATCGAGCTGCATCTGTGGTTAGTTGGTGGCTCCCTGCGGTTGAGCTTTGGAGGGTTGTGCCACGCTGCACGATTTTTACAAGTTTTCAGTTTTCATACTTCATGGACGGCTTGCAAGCTCGCTAACAAACGACGTGCATTCACGTCGCCAAACAACTGACACTGGGATGGGCAGGGCGTGTTTGGTGTAAACGCGGAAGTAACTTGCTAGCCTAACACCTGCATGAGTGTGTCAGCATGAGTACATGTGCTGCTCAGTAGCCAAACTCAATTCTGGCATCACTGCATTCCTCATCCCTCCTCTTTTTGTCACTCGTCCTTCCAAGCAGTGTGAGAAAAATCACTTACAAAAAGCAATCGTGATGCCTTACATGGCTCAGCCCAGGATGTTAAGCACCCCCACTCTATGACGTACAGGCCATAATAAAAACTACATCTGCCTATCAACAGATACACTCCGTCTCAATATCCCTGCCTTGCCGAGTTATCCTTCCAGCACGGGCCTTCTCTTCCTCCGCCAAGTGGCCGGAGGGCGTGTCAATGACGCAGCGCTTTCACGCTTCCTCTGTTTCGTTTATCTATTCAGGAGGTTGAGTTCTCTTACTCCGTCAAGTGGCAAGAGACCAGCATCACTTACGACCACCGCATGGATCGGTACGCGCGCTACTCCTTCCTGAAGCAGCATCTGGAGGTATGGGTATGCACACGTGTGTGAGTGCATGTGTGTATCGTGTGTGTGTGTGTGGTTGTGAATGAATACGCATATCTTATGCTTTTGCAATCCCACACGTGCAACTGTGCAGCTGCTCATTGACGTTCTGATTTCCATGCCTGCCGTTCCTCAAGCGTGTTCAAACAGCATATATTCTTCCGCTTTCTCATGCACTGGGTATTTAGTTCTCCATCAGAAGGTCAGAAGCTCCCGCATGACGTGGCTTCTTCTCACCGGTTTGCACTGTCTTCCCCCTGCATTACCCTCCTGCACAGATCCACTGGTTCTCCATCATCAACTCCTGCGTGACTGTGCTGCTTCTCACCGGCTTCCTGACCACCATCCTGCTGCGTGTGCTGAAAAACGACTTCCTCAAGTACTCCCGCGGCGATGCAGAGCTGGGTGGCCCTGGTGTGTGCGTTTGTATTTGCGTGTGTGTGTGTGTGTGTGTGTGTGTGCTTGTGTGTGCTTGTGCGTGTGCAAGACACATTGCTTCTTCTCTGCTTCCTCTCTTGCTAGATTGTCTTGTATACCCATGCTGAAGAACGACATGCCTTAATCTGTACGTGCTCAGGAGCATAGTACGACTTCTTACTCAAGACGTAATCTGTACGTGCTCAGGAGCATAGTACGACTTCTTACTCAAGACGTTATCTGTACGTGCTCAGGAGCATATTACGACTTCTTACTCAAGACGTAATCTGTACGTGCTCAGGAGCATATTACGACTTCTTACTCAAGACGTAATCTGTACGTGCTCAGGAGCATAGTACGACTTCTTACTCAAGACGTTATCTGTACGTGCTCAGGAGCATATTACGACTTCTTACTCAAGACGTTATCTGTACGTGCTCAGGAGCATAGTACGACTTCTTAAGACGTAATCTGTACGTGCCCAGCAGCATAGTACATATGACTTCTTACTCAAGACGTAGGCAAATTGATAGACAAACACCATCATTATTCTTGTGGGTGGAAGAACCCTAGGTGGCACGCTTCATTACGAAAGTGTTGTCAGTTGGCCTCTGCTACGTCCATACTGAATTGTTGCCTAGTACCTAGAACGCTGAATGCTAGTAAGCACTATGATAGTAAGTACTATGATGAGTACCAACATGTTACCTGTTGGCCTCTACGACGTCCATGATGAAATATTGTTCCTAGTAGTATGCTTACTGGTAGCAATCTCCACAATGACTTGAGCCACAGGTGCTACACCCTGCATCATGAGTGTGATTCATGGCACCCATGCCTCATGCATTAAAGAGGGCGTATATATGAGTACCTACATACTCCCACGAGGTATACTTGTGGGAGTATGTAGGTATACTTCCACGTAAACCTATAATCCCCTTGCCACCTGTTGAAACCACTCCTGGATTGCAAGGCGGCCTTGAGAGCCACGCATTGACACACACACACACACACAAATGTATACACCGCATGTTCCTCATTTGGGGGAGGAGCCAGCTCTGCTCAGTTGAGCTGGAAATTTTCTAACTGTCATTACTTTCTAATTTGAGGGTCGTCGAATGGCATGTGCCCTGCTGAATGATTTCCTATCAACTCGCACAGAGGAAGAAGATGAGACTGGCTGGAAGTACCTGCATGGGGATGTGTTCCGCTTCCCTCCCCACATTAGTCTATTCTCAGCAATGTTGGGCGTCGGCACGCAGGTACTTTGTGCGCGTTGTGTGTATGTTTGTGTGAGTCAGTGAGTGTGTGTAAGTGTATGTGTGTGCGTGTGCGCTGGCATGCTTGTCTACATGTGCAAGTGTGTGTGTGTGTGTGTGTGTGTGCTTACATGTATGAGTGTGAGTGTATGCCGAGGGCTGTACAATCCCTTATCTTATAGCACCCGTGCTCCTTTTATAAAAAGTGTGTACCCCTTCGTTGCAGTCAATCTATGGCCTTCAACGGTGAAAGTGTATGCAAGGGTATATGCATGCATGCATTGTGTATTTGCGCATTGTGATGGCTCGAGATCTTCGTGGGTAGAGTGCTTGTGGTAATACAGGCGGGTTATGTAAATGCCACTTTGAGACACTTTGAGACACTTTAAGACTTAAATGATGCTTCAGTTTATCAAGTGGATGAGTAAACAAGGCAACGGTTTTAGTCAGCAACAAAACCGAAAAAGGTACTGACACAAACCTTAAAGCATCACTTTGGAAGCAACTAGGATAAGGAAAAATTATCAAGTGGAAGAGTAAACAAGGCAACGGTTTTGAATCAGCAACAAAACCGAAAATGGTTCATGACAAAAACCTAAAAGCATCACTTTGGAAGCAACAAGGATAAGGAAGGACGTACAAGACATACATCTCTGAAGTGGGCATCTGCCCCTTTCTTGACGTGTCTAAATCTACCTGCATCCTCCTCCTTAAGCGTCCGACAATAACGACACTCACTGGGCACTTAACCCCTCCAACCTTGTATTCACCCTCACCCATCTGTCCACCAATCAATGCTGATCCCACAATCCTCAACCGATTCCATCCCTTTTTCTGCAAATGCCAGTCACCGCACCATCTCATGTTTCTCCGCCCTTTGTGACCTTCTTCTGCATCCCTCTTTCCCGTTTGTTTCACCCTCCACGCAGATGTTTGCCATCGCCCTCTTCATCTTTAGCCTCTCCCTCATCGGCATGTTCTACCCTTATAACAGGGGAGCACTGCTGAGCGCGTGTGTGTTGCTGTACGCCCTGACGGCCGGCATTGCAGGTGGGGTGTGAGATCATGGGTCATCATGTGAAAGTGTGTAAGTGTGTGTGTATGTATGTGTGTACTTGTGTGTTGCTGTACGCCCTGACGGCCGGCATTGCAGGTGGAGTGTGAGATTATGGGTCATTGTGTGAACGTGTGTGTGTATGTGTGTGTGTACTTGTGTGTTGCTGTAAGCCCTGACAGCCGGCATTGCAGGTGGGATGTAAATTTGGTTTGTGTGTGTGTGTGTGTGTGTTCAGCTCTTCCACTATGTCAGGGAGGCAATGCTGAGCGCATTATCTGATTCTGGGGTGTGTTGCGCCTTACGATGGCAGTTGGCGTTGTGAGTGGTGTATTTGATCAGGTTTGTGTGTGTATGTGCTGGTAAGTGTACATCTGTGCTTGGTGCAAGGCCTTGCAGACCTGGCGGAATCGTAACAAAGATTTGCAACTCACGACTTCCTGTACGGGTTGTCATGCAAGTGATATATGCTCGCTTGCGTTGCACAATGGCTGTCAAGGTAGAGCACAAAAGTGACAAAGCTGCAGGAAAGAAGAGAGCCATTGTCCTATTGACTTGATCATCCTCAGCCTTGCTTGTTCACAGACCCCCTTATATATACCTACTTTATATCAGAGCTGTGAATCAATACACCGTACACCTTTGTGTTTAACAAAGCTTCAGGCTACGCCAATTGTCCGTTGACACGTATGTAGGGTTGGCCAGAACCATATATATATACGGTGTGTATACGGTATTTTTGGCAGGAAATTCACCATATATACGGTCATATACGGTGTATATATGCGGTTCTGGCCAACCCTACACGTATGCTTTTGTCGCCCCTTGGTGTTTCACCGTGCCCACCATTCTACTTGTGCATGGCGTGCAAACACACACACACACACTCATACACACGTACCCTACTCATGTGTACGTATTTACATACACACATACACACACAAGCACGCATACACATAAATGGCATACACACATACACATACACATACACAAGACACATGACACGCTCTCACACACACACACACACACACACACAAACACACACCCTCTTTGCATAGGCTACGTGAGTGGCACGTACTTCAAGATGATGGGTGGCCACAACTGGGTGGCCAACGTCATGCTCACCGCTGTGCTGTGGTTTGGGCCCGTGACCGCTGTGTTCTCCTACTTGAACACCGTTGCCATCTTCTACAGGGTGAGTAGCGCACGTGTACTGCGGCATTTGTTTCCTGTGGAGCTGTGGTTTCGCGGGCCTGTGATCGCAGTGTCTTCTCCTTGAAGACCGTCGCCTTCTTCTGCTGGGTGTGTAGTGCACGTGCTGGGTGTGTAGTGCTCATGCTGGGTGTGTAGTGCACGTGCTGGGTGTGTATTGCTTATGCTGGGTGTGTAGTGCACGTGCTGTGTGTGTATTGCTCATGCTGGGTGTGTAGTGCTTATGCTGGGTGTGTAGTGCACGTGCTGGGTGTGTATTGCTCATGCTGGGTGTGTAGTGCTCATGCTGGGTGTGTAGTGCTCATGCTGGGTGTGTAGTGCACGTGCTGGGTGTGTATTGCTCATGCTGGGTGTGTTCTGCACGTGCTCAGTGTGTAGTACTCATGCTGGGTGTGTAGTGCTCATGCTGGGTGTGTAGTGCTCATGCTGGGTGTGTAGTGCTTATGCTGGGTGTGTTGTGCACGTGCTCAGTGTGTAGTAGGTGTGTAGTACACAAAGCAAATTTAGTGAGAGGTGTGTACGTGTGCAAATACGTATTATTGAGTGTTGAGACTTGCGGATTGGCCCTGCAAGCAAGAAATGAGTGCTGCCTTGGCCATTGCCATTCTTCTCTGTGGGCTGGCTTCTACAGGTGTCATGCGTGAAAGTATTATTGTGAAAGGTAAATCGTACTTCAATGCGCTGCCTGCTGTCTGCCACGCTCCATGATCAAAAGCGCTCCTGCACAGCAGTGTGCACCATGAGTTTCTGTTTTGTGCCACGTGGACACAGCACACAGACACACTCAGATGCTCACACACACGCACACATTTGCGCAGTCCACTGCTGCCCTGCCCTTTGGAACAATTGTGATTATCATATTTCTGTGGTCCCTCATCACGTTCCCTCTGACGGTACTGGGAGGCATCGCCGCAAAGAACTCCAACGCTGAATTTAACGCACCCTGCCGGTAAGTCAAAGAGAAGCCGAGGCAAGGACTCCGAGGCTGAGTTCAACGCACCATGCAGGATTTCAAAGAGCCGAGGCACGCAAGCAAGCAATCTGCCGGTGTCCTCTTGATGTGGGACTGCATATGAGATATGAGTAGGGAGCGGTTTGTAGCATGACAGGAAATTTAAATCCTTGGATACCAGAATGACCCTGAGCTGATCCTATGTATCAGAGCAGGTCTGGCCAGAGCCAAACACTGTGCAAGTGTTGTGATTTTTTTGACAGGCTTCTGAGAAGATTTGTGTACACGGCCATATGTGGTGTGTATGAATTCGAGTATGGGACTTGACACAATGGAGCTCATCCAGCTTGTCTTGAAACTTGAAACACAGTTGTTCATGCATATGTGTATGAGCATGCACCGCTCACAGGGATGATGAAGTATAGCTAAGATGAAGTAAGGGATGAAGTAAGGGATGATGAAGTAAAACTAAAGAGGCCCGAGTGATGCCACCCTATATAAGGCAACCCTTGTTGTAAAGCTGGACTGCATGTTCTCTTCTTTTCAGCCTCATGCTTACATTTTCCTCACCAAGACACACACACACGTGCGCACGCACACACACACACATACACACATGAACGCACACACACACACACTTACATACAAACACACACATAGACGCACACACACACAAACACACACACGCACACACACACACGTGCAAACATACACATACACACTCATGCACACATACATATACACACAACACGCACACATGCACACAAACACACACACTCACGCTCATATATACACACAGGACCACCAAGTTCCCGCGCGAGGTCCCCCCCCTCCCCTGGTACCGTACAACCTTCCCCCAGATGCTGATGGCTGGCTTCTTGCCTTTCTCTGCCATCTACATCGAGCTGTACTACATATTTGCTTCTATCTGGGGCTACAAGGTGCGTCTGTTTTCGCTCAGCCACTGAAACGCTAAGCTGTACCACGCTTTTGCTTCTATATCACGCTATGACATGCGTAGGTGTTGGTGTAATTCACACTGTTTACATATATTCATATATTTCTCAGCCGTTAAGTCACTTAAGTTGCGTCACATCATCCTTTGTATCTGCTGTGCTCTTCTACAGCACGCAGTAAGATAAAAAAGGAATACACGCTGCACGCCTAAGCATTGCGTGACGTAATTGGTAGCGTGCCGTTGTTTGTACGCCTCTGCTCTAAAGGGTTGCTTGCCTGTAGCATGGCGACATGCTACAGGCTACGGGCTACACATGGCTACACGCTGTGCTGTCACTCGCTAAGTTTTTTTGTGCTTTCACTCGCCAAACGCTGTCCCTTACTAAGTGCTGTCCCTCACTAAGTGCTGTCCCTCACTAAGTGCTGTCACTCACTAAGTTTTTTAGTGCTGTCACTCGCTAAGTGCTGTCACTCACTAGGTGCTGTCACTCGCTAAGTTTTTTTGTGCTGTCACTCGCTAAATTTGCCATGCTCTCCTCTGAAGTCAGGGTGGGTGGGGTTAGGACAGGGGAGCTTGAAATCTGCTGCGCTCAGTGTCAGGCACATGAACTCCAATTATTGTAGTGCAGCAACATAGAGGATTCTTTCTCTGTTGTTCCTCCATCTTTTATTATGTCCTTGGTCCTCACAACTTGCTCTTAACTTGAGCTTCGTTTTACTTATCTTCTTTCTTTTAGTCCTCTTAAAGCGAGTGACTGCAAGGGATATTGAGCAGCTGTGAGGTATCCTCGTTAATGAAAGCCCCGCCTCCTGCATCTCACGATGCAAACGAATAAAACAAAACACGGAACAAGACGAGACACCTTTGAAAAGGATGCGCACATTTGAAAAGGATGTGCACGTTTGAATAGGATGTACACGTATGTACACGACCATGTGTGTTTTTGTGGTCAATGGATAAGCGGTGCACACCTGTCACAGAGTGTGTGCTGGGTCTAGGATTTTGCTACTACTGCGTTCTGGCACGCTGCCTTGCTGTTGTATGTACCGACATGATTGACCCACCCTATACCCACCAATCTCACGCTCTCGCCTCAGCTGCCCTTTGCACCGCACAGTTGCACGGATAAAGCTCACGCCAGCTCATAGTGCAGATGTATAGTTTTCCTCCTTGCAGGTCACCGTGAGCGGTTAGGTCAGGTTCATCCCTGCCTGGACTACGCATCAGGCACAAACCAAACACAAGTGCCACCCGGCTTTCCTGCTTCCCACCGTGGCATGACACATTTCAGACACAAGTACCCACGGCCTCCAACTTGTCACAGGTGTACACCATCTACTCCGTGCTGTTCATTGTGTTCATCATCCTGGTCACAGGTGTACACCATCTACTCCGTGCTGTTCATCGTGTTCATCATCCTGGTCATCGTGACAGCATTCGTCACAGTTGCCCTCACCTACTTCCAGCTGGCCGTGGAAGACCACAGGTGAGTGAGTCCCCAGACAACAGAAATTGTGACAGCCTGTTTTTTTCTTGCACGCCCTATCTTCATGTCAGACCTCACCTACTTCCAGCCGGTAGTTTGAGACCACAGAGTCCAGATCGGGCTGCGGTGGGAATCAATAAAACGTGCATCGCATGCGTCCGGACTAGATCAAGGCGTAGTTGATTAGAAATTCCAATCAAGATCCATGCGCACCTGGAATTAAGGTGGATGTTTGCAACGGCTTTCTTTATCACGGTTGGCCTCTGTGTCGCGGTGGCCCTCACTGGCTTTCAGCTGGTGAAAGGTACATGAAACACGTACGTTCAATGAAGTCACCACCGCCGTCACAGAACAGAACAAAGGTAACAGAAGTAAAAAAGCGCATTTCCGACACGAGCAGTAGGTTATGAACAGAGTCGTAAGTGTTCTAGTTCTTATCTCACTTTTCCCCTGCTGGTAGGGATGGTAGCGAGGGTCCAGACAGGAGCAAGAAAGGCATCGTGTTGAATATGCACACTGGTGTGTTTGTGTGTGTGGGGGGGGGGGGGAGGGGGGGCGTGGTACAGGGTGCAAGTGTAGACAAGGCCATGCGCACACACAGGGGCACCTTCAATATTTGAACGCGCCATTCTCCCTCCCCCTCTTAAGCAGACACGTACATGCACGCACACACACGCATACATACATACACACATACACACACATACAAACACCTGAACGTACACGCAGGTGGTGGTGGCGCTCCTTCCTGTGTGGCGGCTCCACAGGCCTCTTCATCTTTGGCTACTGCATCTACTACTACTTCTGGCGCTCCCAGATGACAGGACTCATGCAGGTGAAACAACGAGTGCCTAGTCCTCTTGCAAAAGCATGCTCATGTGTAAGCATGGGTAACAAGGGTGTTTGATTTTGCCAGCGAGGCTCGACGAGCGTCGTCAAGGGCGAGGTTCGTCAAAAAAGGCCCTAGTTGGTGCATTACGGTTAGAGAATCACTTTCCGAAACTTGCGCGGATTGAGCCGAAAAGTTTTCTGGAGTTTACTTATAATCAATTATTAATTATCGTGAAGAGACCGGACCGGAAAGAGCTGTAGGAAGTGTTTGGAGAATCCCTCATGGTGCATTGCCTGGGCAGGCATACGCACATCATTGGCCGGAAGTAAGTTATATATTCTGATAATATTTGATAATACTCAGGATATCAAGTACAAAATTTCTGCCCATTTTGGTTCGTCAAGAAATGAAAGTCCGACACTTCCCTGAACAAGACTGTGACATCGTGATGTGCCATTTTTCGCGCTTATTACATTACACAAAAATTCACGCTTATTACATTACACAAAAATACTTGATATCATTATACAAAAAATGCGGTCAATATTCCCGATTTTTAGGCATTTTCAGGAAATTTCCCCTGATTTCCCCCCAAAAATAGACACCCTAGTTGCCGTCTAGGCTTTGACTGCAGTGACGTCGAGGCTTGAATAGAGGCTGGCACACCCTTACTCGTGTGCATGCGTTTGTGTGTGCTTATAATCATGAAAGGGTTGGCTGCGCCATAGAGTAGCAGAGGAACACCTTTTTTTAGCTTGTCGTACTAGCCTTAACAAAACCAGCGTATTCTACCAATGCACACACGCATATATACACACACACATACGCACATACACACACACACACACACACGCACACACACCTCAGCTAACACATGCCTGCTTTCACACTGGTGCAGACCAGCTTCTTCTTTGGCTACAACGCACTGGTGTGCTACGCATTCCTCATGATGCTGGGCTCCATTGGCTTCAGGGCATCCCTCATTTTCGTGCGCCACATTTACAGGCAAGTCTGTTGTTATGCATGGCCGTGAAGTATGAAACCCTGTGAAAAGCAAACTGGCATTTTGGGGTCGCCACCAACAATATGCATCTTGAGATGGAGTCAGCAGGAAGATGGAGTCTGCAGGAAGGTGCACGATGTCTGTTACGCCACTTCCAGCAAAGATTGTCCTTGCAGGGATGTGTGGAAAGCTGTCACACGTTTGTCATTGCGCAGAAAGGGTTGGATTCGTTCTCCCTTTTCATCCCTATCAATGTGCAAGCACTGTGTGTGCAGTACTACCAGTGTTAGAAGCATGTATGTTGTTTCCTCCATTTGTAATGAAGCTTAACAAGATGAAAATTCTCTTGCAAGGCCTTATTAATATGTTAATTTTAAAATGGACATTGTCAGGCTGCCTTTGCTCATCTTAATTTGTTCTGATTTTATTATAACGCACTCACTTATTTGCAGAGCCATCAAGTGTGAATGAGAATGGAGATCTCCATCAGAGGACCACAATCGCAAGGGCCATGCTATTATTTTAATGTCAGCATGTTAATATCATAAATGGTATAAGGGAGCTATCACAGATAAGCGAGAGCATGTGATTCGTTAGAAATCTGCTGTTTGCCATAGAGATCCTATCCTGGGCTCGCTTACGGACCATTGGAATTAGGAGATTAGCTCATGGTCATGATAAACGTCATGCTATATTTTGGCAAATTTATTATTGGTTCTTTTCATTGTGAAGTCCGTGGAGAATTTAATCTTTCTAAAACTAGATGTTGCAAGCATGAAAGTGGCCTGGGAGAACGAAGGGCAGCTCGTTGCGTTTATGAGGAAAACGATGGAGTAGGAAAGGATCATCATGATGATGTCTGTGTAAGGAGTGTCAACAAGAGTAACTGCGCAGGCAGCTTTGCAAACTTTCCACATAAACAAAGGAAATGCTGCTACTTTGTTACCAGGTACTAGCGTAAAACTACTCCACCACCAGGAGGCGCCAGTCCTTGTAACTTTTGGACGTCAACTATCGATCGCATTTTTTATTTTATAATCGGAATCCTGAGATTTAGAGCTATCGATTGGTATATAAATGAGTTCAATCCGAGAAGGTCGGGAGAGGGGGGGGGGTCAGGGGGGTTTCGACTTTTTGGGACCCCCCCTCCAGAATTTTACTGGGGCATTATCCCGAAATTATAAATATATATTTGAAATCTTCAGCTCAAGCCCAGTCAATTGGCACCCTTTTTGAGTAAATTGGGTAAAAGGGGGGGTCTGTGGACATGTCCAAAAGTCAGAGCACACGCGCTCGGGTGCAGACCACGGGGTGAGTTAAGCCAATGAAGCAGCAATTCACCCCAAACTTACAGGATTGTGCCAGCATGAGATAGTCAGTGGAATTTTGAAGGAATAAAAGCAATGTGGGACTGTGCAAGCCAGTTATGGGTGCCTGGTAGGTCACGTGTGCATGGGCGTCCGTATCTCAGTTTTTGTCCCATAACTCTGCGGCATTACAGTTTCGGGTATTGATGAGTATGCAGATGGATGCAGAATTCCAAAAGGAGCAGACTGGTACCCTTTTTGTCTGGGTGGGGGCACTGGGTGGTGGGTATTGGGGGGGGGGGGGGGTCAAGGGCCCCCAAACCAAAAAATAGGGTTGACGTCCAATACTTTTTTTTTTGGCGCCTCCTGCCACCACAATGAAAAAGGTGTCTGTGGATAGATGGGAGTGGTAGTAGTCATGTATGACTGCGGCTGTTATAGCTGCTAGCTCTGCACTGGTATTGATTATACCTAGTGCGTAAGCCTCCAGAATTTGGATTCACGTAATGGAATACGTTTGGGTGAGGGCTCAAGCGAGGGGTGGGATGGTGGGGGATGGGGCCCATGCAGCAGTCCTGGCACAGAGCGCGAGTGTGAAGAAAATACAGCCTGCGTTCCAGATGCACAGAGACCTGGACGCGGCATGGAACCTATGGAACGTGTTGGCTGCAGAGTATGCTGGGCTACCTAGGCCAACATATTTGAAACAGCTGCCTGCAGCACACTGCTGCGATTTGACACGCTAGTTATTTCTCGGTTCCAGGAACTTGAAATAACTCTCGAGTTTATAAAAACCTTGTGTATGCTTATAAATCTTACCTTTCCTATTTGTGCTTTTTAAAACCTTATGCCTCCAGAATTCACTGTGGTACAAACAGACAAATGTGACTGTGGTACAAACAGACAAATGTGGCTGGCACTCTGTTCAAGGGGTTACAAGGGGTTACAAGGATGCACTCTGTTCAAGATGAGGAACACATTTTGCTGGACTGTCCGCATGAACATCTTGTTAGCCTCCGCACACAGCACCGCCAGCTGGTCTTCCCACCTCAATATGAAGATAGCCCAACTCGTTTGAGGGCTTTTTTGAACCAACCTATTCATGGTGTGGCCTATTTTGTGGCTGAGTGCCTAGCCCTATTTCCTTGATTTTTTCTAGCGCCTTCTTGGTTTGGTTTCAGGCTTTTTCCAAGCTTCCGTTCAGATGCCCCCCGGAGGCATTTATAGCGATGTAACCTTATCTTACCTTATGCCTCCTGGGTTCACTGTGGTAATTTGTTAGATCGAGGTTGGTACACTCCAGCTGAATTACAAAACAAAATGGTCATGTCACGAGTTTCAACAGTACCTTTGGTGGTCATGTCCAGGAGGTAAGTAGCAATCACTTCTCATACAAAATGTCATATCGATGCAACGTTCACGTCAATTAGAGGTGGTCAGATGTAGGTGTTCATCTCAGAGAAGCAACATTGGTTGAAATATCTCACAGCAGGCAGAGAGTTAAAGCACAGGTCTAGTAGAAGCCAGGGTTGTGGAGTGCAGACGTGCGTCCTATGATGCGCTGCATGAGCGCCTCCAGCTCCGTGAATCGCATTTCTGCATCGGCAAGGGCTAAGCTCTTGGCTTCCAGCTCACACGACATGGACTGCATCGCCTGCAGCCGACAGGGAATGCATGCATATATTGTGCGAGCAAATGGAGGCATGTATGAGGGCAATATAAGAATAAACCTGAAAAAGGAAAAAACACGCTAGTAGTGTTGTCATATTCAGCAGATGAAGCCTGATAAATAGCCCCCTTTCGTTACTCCAATTTTACTGCTTCAGTCGGAATAACTGGCCCCCTGCTTTGCACTGGGTGTTGCAGGGTTCAACCTCCTTTTCTAAGGCGACAAAAGCAAAAGCCTATGCTAAAGATCAGTGTATATTTTGAGGAAAGGCCCCCCCAATTTAAGGATGCTCCCCCAAAAATCACAACCTAATCCTTGCGAGTGACCAGGAAGACTTTTTTCTACCTTTAAAGACCCTTTATTATGATACCAGACATTATCCCCCAAAGAAGGGCAGTCACGTACAAGCACTTCCTGGGTATATTTTCACGTAGCATTTAGAGACGTAGTTCCACACACAACCCTGCGCTGCGCCCTAAAGCATGTGGACAGACAATGCTGCTTGTTGACTTGGAGGGAGGTCATGATACACCTTGTTTGTGTGTGCATGACACAAAATCACAAACCTGGCAGCTTTCTCCTCTAGCAGCAGAGACAGCTGTCTGCAGCTGTGCAATGGTGCAATCCCTGGCTGCTAGGGCCTGCTCAAACGCACGTAACCGTGTCTCCAGCATGCTACGCACGACTTCATCCGACTCAGACCTGGTACAGTGAGAGAGAGAGAGAGTGTGTGTGTACGTGTGTGCACGCGTGTATATGTGTGTGTGTGTGTATGCTTGTGTATGTGAGCGTATATGCGTGTAATGTAATCAAGTATTAAGCAGGTTTTCGCCAACTCTATCTGGACCATATTTGCATGCGATACCGCCAGGTTTGGGTCTGAAGCCCAACAAAAGCAGCCCTTTTGCCCTTTTTGGTCAACATGTCCTCGTGCCCTTTCAAATTTGCTCTTCCTTCAATTCTTACGTGCCTATTATTGCATGTTTTTGGGTTCAGCAGGCCTAGCTCCTCCACTTTTCATCTTGGGCTTTAAAGATCTTGGGCTTTAAAGACATCGCGTGCTCAGCTCGATAAGAGCTGCAGAACGACTCTCTCAAGGATCAACTCCTCTGAGGGAATTTAAGTTTCCCTGGTGTTTGTGGAGAAACGGCAGATGTACGGTCATACCCACTGTAAACTGTATTTCAGTGTATGGAAATCATCTGTACAGTCTGGGCCAATTTTACTTTTGCCTATATACAGAGTTTACAGATAAAGCCATAGTCAAAACGTAGTCAGTCTGGGCCAAGCTTATTTTTACCTATATAAAATGCGTCAACTACAATGCCAAACTTGCTTGTACCAACACTCATGCCAGGTCCTAAGAGTGGGGTGATTGTCTGAGTTACTTGCTTTTCATGCCAGGTGCTGAACTTATTCGTATGCGTGACTTATTTGTACCAACACTCATGTCAGGTCCTAAGAGTGTGGTGATTGTCTGAGTTACTTGCCTTTCATGCCAGGTGCCGGACTTATTTGTATGCGTGACTTGCTTGTAGCGACACTCATATCAGCTCCTCCTATGAGCCACTACCTGCCCACGATGTCACCCTATAAGGCCTGACCACCCTCTGAACCCCATTGGTTTCCCTATGGTGGAGGACTTTACAGTTCATTGTACACACTTACTTTCTTAACCACGGAATAAGCCACTCGAGGAAGCAGAAATGCTATAATTACGCAGTGAAGGCAGTGAAGTCCACTCTCCACAATAAATAAGGAAAAGGAGCCACTTTGGTACTGAGCACCGTAAAGCTCCTCCACCACAGACAAGAAGAAAACCCAACGAGGGGCTTGTCTGCTTATTGTTCATTCCTTTGAGAAGGTGTTATGGTGCAGGCAAGTCCACCTTTGCAGACGTGCAAAGTGCAGACACACACAACACGCACACGCACACGCACACACACACACACAACGCATACCACAGAAGGCTGTCACGCACCGAGTAACAGCAGCTGAGCGAGTCTGCCGTGCAAGCTCGGATTCCATTTCTGCTGCTCGCAATTCAGCAGAACCTTTAGCACTCAAAGCCTGCAGGGGGATTGGTGGGGTTGTGCTCATTTTTGTGTGTACCTATATCACGTACATTAATGGAGAGAGAGAGAGAGAGAGAGAGAGAGAGAGAGAGTAAGAGAGA
>Ga0307947_1000283_pt1 | contig 33758 bp, 41 predicted proteins | sample OrgLakmetagen232_FD_201840 | JGI IMG/M metagenome (GOLD analysis project Ga0307947, IMG submission 201840) | Saline water microbial communities from Organic Lake, Antarctica - #232 | ecosystem: Environmental > Aquatic > Non-marine Saline and Alkaline > Saline | place: Antarctica: Organic Lake...
CCCCCCACACACATACACTTAACCCTTCCACACACACAGCACGTGCTCCCAGAGGTAACCAGAGACGCACTCAAGTGCACACACACATTTACCTTCGCACTACGATTTACACGCACACACCACCACCACTCACACCTACATCCTCATCCACACCCACCCATCCCCCCATGCACACCCACCTTGGAATTTTGGGCAGCACTCGCAGATCCATATCGTGTGTGTGTGGGCGATACATCACACCCATCCCCCCACGCACACTCACCTTGAGATTTTGGGCAGCACTCGTAGATCCATATCGTGTGTGTTGGCGATGCCGATGACTGTGAGCTGTGCCCCTGGTCTTACAGGCCACTCAAACAGGTTGTACAGAACCTGCATGTGTGTGTGCGCGTGTGTTTGTGTGTGTGTGTGTGTGTGTGTGTGTGTGTGTGTGTGTGTGTGCAGGACCTGTGTGTGTGCAGAACCTGCATCGGTGTGTATGTGTGTGTGCAGGAACTGTGTGTGTGAAGACCTGCATCGGTGTGCGAGCGTGCCTGTGTGTGTGCAGGTGTTTTGTTTGTGTGTACGTTAGTGTGCATGTGTGTGCGTGTGTCCATGCACGGGCGTGCGACAGTGCAAAGCTATGGTTATGCAAGACACACACGTGTTCGCCTGAACGCCTGTGTGCCTGCAAGTAGTTGCACCCATGCACGTCAGTTGGGCCACATGCTGATGCAGTTGGCTTCATTCACACATGACAAAGCACACACATGGCATCACTCACACATGACACAGCACACACATGACACAGAACACACATGACAAAGCACACACATGGCATCACTCACACATGACACAGCACACACATGGCATTACTCACACATGACACAACACACACATGGCATTACTCACACATGACACAGCACACACATGACACAGAGCACACATGGCATTATTCACACACGTCATTACTCACACATGGCATTACTCACACATGTCATTACTCACACATGACGCAGCACACATTTACTCTGCGTTCTCGCATCATGGTCAGCACGCCAGATCTCACCCACCGTCCCCAGCGCCATGCGCAGCCTATACACTCACGCACCAGCGAGCAGCACACACCTAGGGTTGACCAGAACCCGAAACACACGGTGTACATACGGTACTTTTGGCAGGGAAACCACCAATAATACAGTCATATACAGTGTGTATATGCAGTTCTGGCCAACCCTACATACACCCACATAGCAAGTCCACCCACACTTGCGCGTAACACCCCTTCCCCCCAAAAAATATGCATTTAGCACTCGCAGCGTCACACACAAATAAACACAATGCACAGCACATCCCTCAAAAAGTGCATTCACACACCTTGGCCTTTCGTCATCAGCACATTGACCTCGTCCACCGCCCGCATTTTGATCCTACACAAACAAACGCATTCACATCAAGGCAAAGCACCCCCTCCAAAGCTGCATTCACACTCACAAGGAAAGAGCATTCACACTCACTCACTCATTCACTCCTTGGCCTTTCGTCATCAGCATGTCAATCTCGTCCACCACCCGCAGCGCCATACACAAACAAACGCATACACACCAGCGCACAGCCCCTCCCCACCCCCCCGCAAAATGCATTCACACTCACTCCTTGGCCTTTCATCATCAGCATGTCAATTTCGTCCACCACCCGCAGCGCCATACACAAACAAACGCATACACACCAGCGCACAGCCCTTCCCCACCCCCCCGCAAAATGCATTCACTCACTCCTCGGCCTTTCGCCTTTCGTCATAAGCATGTCAATCTCGTCCACCACCCGCGGCGCCATACACAAACAAACGCATACACACCAGCGCACAGCCCCTGCCCCCCTCCCAAAACGCATTCACACTCACTCCTTGGTCTTTTGTCATCAGCACGTCGATCTCGTCCACCACCAGCAGCGTCATACACTTTTTCCTGCTGCCGCTGCTGTCGGCGCTGAACATCTCTTCCAAGGCTGCCAAGGCACGACCAGGGCCAAGACGCTGCCCCATCAGCTTCTCCCACAGCTGCGCCATGCAAGCGTTAAAACATTGTGTGTGTGCGTGTGCATGTGCATGTGCGTATGTGTGTGTGTACGTGTGTGTATGTGTGTGTGTGCGTGTGTGTGTGTACGTGTGTGTATGTGTGTGTGTGACCGTGCGAAAGTTCTGGCTTGCCTCATGCACCGGGTAAATTTTGCGCCATGGCCTGGCCGCTCCCCAATCGGCGTTTGCACAACTGCATACGCAAAATGCTATGCAAAACTTTGGCAAGTGGAAAGCTATGCAGCACTTCAGAGCACGGAAAGCTGTGCGAAAATTTAGAACTCGGGTTACTATGCAGCGCTTGATAATGCAAAAAGAGCACGCGGTCACTAATGGTCTGAAGTTTTTGTACTGATGGGCACCCATTCTCACAAAACGGGTCACAACTTCAGAACACGAGTTGCTATGCAGCACTTCAGAGCACGGAAAGCTGTGCAAAAATTTAGAACCCGGGTTACTATGCAGCGCTTGATCATGCAAAAAGAGCACGCAGTCACTAATGGTCTGAAGTTTTTGTACTGGTGGGCACCCATTCTCACAAACATAGTCATAAGCGGTCACACCCAGCGTTTGTGACGTTCAGAAATACTACAGACACATACGCTCATGCAGAAGGTGAATGCTGCATCCTATGATACATCCAGGTCTTTCCAAGTATAGTGAGCTGTTCACCTTGGAATAGACGTGCAGGGGTGATGGCAGTGCCAGGGCGTTCAGAGAAACCACTTGCACTTCAGATGCTGCGGCAAACCCCCCTCGTGCCTTTGCAGGGCTTCGTGGCTCACTGCGTGTGTATGTACTTGTATTAGTTTGTGTGTGTGTTTTGTGTGTTTGTGTGCATATATCTATGTCTATGCATGAGTGTGAGCGTGAGTGTATATTTGTATGTATGTGTTCATGTCTATGCATGAATCTAAGCGTGGGTGTATGTTTGCATGCATGTGTTTACATGTGCATGTGCACGTGCATGTGCATGTGCATGTGCATGTGAGCAATCGTGTGCATCAGTTGCAGCCGTGGCAGGCAGCAACAGTGAATTTTTTGATGCGATAAAATAGTTTTCCTAATTTACAATGTGAATGGGCGGACAGATGGATGAGAAACGAAAGGAAAAACAACACAGGCAGTGAAAACCACGCTCCACATTGATTAAGAAAAAGGAGCCACTTTGGTACCGGGTACCGTATAACTCCTCCGCCAATGGTGGATAAATTAGTACCTCTGCTGCTGCCTTCGCTGCTGGCCTTGCTGCTGGTGCTGCTGCATGACGTCTTTGAGCACTTGGCCGATCACTGCGGTTTTGCCGGTGCCGGGCACACCACACACGTACAGCGCACCAGGGCTGTTGCCTGCATAGGTGTATCATGTAAAAGGTAAAGATGATGTAAAAGGGCTGGCAGTTGCTTGGGGCATGTGTGTGCGTGCGTGTTTGAGTGTGTGTGTGTGTGTGCGTGCGTGCGTGCGTGCGTGCATGCGTGCGTGTGTGTGTATGTGTGTGTGTGTGCGTGTGTGTGTGTGTGCACGCGTGCTTACGTATTGTGTGGGCGTGTGTATGTATATATGTTGTGTGCATTAATGTATGTGCATGTGTATGTGTGCGCTTGAGTGCAAGTAATTTTTGAGCCAGTTCAACCTGTAACATCCCATGATGTGTGTGTGTCTACTTCCGACCTCCCATCAACACCCTGCCCTCACCTTCCACCACCGCCTCAGTCACAAAGCGCGTGATGTGTTTCTTCTCATCCTCCCTGCAGTAGAAAGTTTTTGGTACTGAGCAAGGAAGATGGAGAGGGTGATGAGCCTTTGTAGAGCATCAGAAAGGAAGTGGGGTTGATCAGATCAAACTCTCCTTGTCATGACTTCTTGTCTGTTATACATATTTAAAGCTGGCCAGAACTGTGTATGTATACACTGTTTATGACCGTATATTTATGATTTTTCTGCCATATATAACCCATACACGCTGCATATATATGGTCATGGCCAACCCTGGAAGTCGGATCTGGGGATGACCTGCAGGCTTTGCTGAGCACCACCAAGCGTACACAGGTCTGAGCAACGTAGACTTTGCTGAGCACCACCAAGCGTTCACAGGTCTGAGCAACGTAGACTTTGCTGAGCACCACCAAGCGTACACACCACCAAGCGTACACACCACCAAGCGTACACAGGACTGAGCAACGTAGACTTATGTGGCAAAGGCTAAATGAACAGAAAGGACTACAGTAAGGAAGGGGGCGTGCCAGAGGGGGCATTATAATCAGGAGGTTATAATTATAAAAGGAGGTTATAGTCAGGAGGTTGTAACTATAATCAGGAGGTTATAAACATTGTAATCAGGAGGTTATAATCGCAAGGACGTGACAGCTGCAGTACATCAATGTGATGCCTTTTTTTCCAGGCTTTGTGACAATTGTGCCAGGAGAAGTGTGTAGAGTCTTGTGTGCTGGTGGCAGGGTGTTGTGTGTGGATGGCCGATTGGGTTCGGACAGAATTGTACCAAGGGCGTAACAGCCGCAGTGTGTAAGAGTCTTGTGTGCTGATGGTAGAGTCTTGTGTGCTGATGGCCAATAGTATCAGGACAGAGTTGTACAAAGCCAAAGTGTGTAGAGTCTTGTGTGCTGATGGTAGAGTCTTGTGTACTGATGGCCAATAGCAATAGGACAGAGTTGTACCAAGGGCATAACAGCCGCAGTGTGTAAAAGTCTTGTGTGCTGATGGCAGGGTGTTGTGTGCGGATGGCCTATTGGATTAGGACAGAGTTGTACCAAAGGCGTAACAACCGCAGCGCATGATGTGGTTCCGCTGGACTTGACTAGACCTTTTGGTTTGGTGTGTGCTGTCACAAAGAGACTGCAAGGCGCCACATGAGAGAACTGGCGCCTGGTAATTAATTCTTTGTTTGATGCAACATCAAAAGCCGGTGGAGACATGAAACATCTTCAGAGGGGGAGTGGTTACAAATTGAGATGCCTTTTTTGCCGAAGCTTGCTTTGTTGTTGTATTTTAACACAAGCCAAAGGAAGTAAGGCAGTTCACAATCTGGACAGCAATGTCTGCTGAGACATGCCTCTGCATTCGTACCCTTTTCTTTACACACCAGTAATACAAATATCAGTAACTCTTACGCACACACCAATAATGCAAACATCTAAGACACACACACTCCAGTAATGCAAACATATGTAGCGCACACACACACACACAGACACACACACCACACCTGCACTGCAACGATGCCGGCACTGATGCTAAGGACAGCGCCTGCCTTGCAATGGCCAAAGGGTTTAAAGGAGCCCTAGAAGGCACTGCAGCTGCCCCGGCTCCCCCTCTGACCAGCTGCAGCAGGGGGCCGTCTGGCTGGTGCGTGCCACCTTCAGCAAGCTGTGCATGTGTGTGTATGTTTGTGTGTGTGTGTATGTGTGTGAGAGAGAGAGAGAGAGAGAGAGAGAGAGAGAGAGAGAGAGAGAGAAGGAGAGAGAGAGAGTGTGTGAGTCACAGACAGTCAAACACACAAACGTTCAAACTCGAATAAACACAGCCTCCATTGCACTGTTGTGCAACAACACTAAAACCGTCCACGCCTGTGTTGCTCGTGCCTTATGCTTACCAACCCTCACCCACCCCCACCACCAACCCTCACCCAGCACCACCTCACAAAAACCTACACCTCCTTGACACAATTACGCACCTCCATTGCAATGGCGCGCTTGTTGAGGGGGCCCGTCTGTGCCTGCCTTGCGCGTGCTTGCTGCTGCTTGGAAGGGCCTTGCGGCTTGCTGCTGTCCGGTAGGTGCTTGCCCTTGTAGCCCTTAGGGCCCAGCATCCCACGCTCACCCCAAAAGGCATAGATGGGCTTGAACGTCCTGTCCCTAAATTTGGCAGGTGTGTGTACATGCGTGCGTGTGTGTGTATGTGAGTGTGAGCATGTTCGTGAGTTGGAGCGTGTGTGTGTGTATGTGTGTGTTGGAGCGTGCACGTGTGAGTTGGAGCTTTTGTGTGAGTGTCTTGGAGCGTGTGTGTGTGCGTGTGTGTGTGCGTGTGTGTGTGTGTGTGTGTGTGTGTCGGAGCGAGCGTATGTGTGTGTTAAAGTGTGTGTGTGTGCATGTGCATCTACAGTGCTCTCTGTAGGCCTGACGGCCCCAGCAGTCTGCGCTTGCCCCCAGAGAGAACAAACAAACGGCCTTGAGAGCAGGCCCAAGCGCAAATTAATTCCACCTCACAACACAGGACTTCACAATCAACGCCCCCCCCCCTCCATTTTCTTTGGCACCACTGCAGTGTCAAACAAGTCACCGCTATCTTGCACCTTTGCACAGCAGAGCACAGCATGACGACCCCTGACTCACGTGACGAGGCCCCCTCCAGCCTTGCTGACACAGACGTCAATCGCAGTGACCACCTCACTTATGCAATACACAGCATGCAGAGCACGCGTCTCCCTTGCCAGAGGGGAGCCCCATGCTCTCACTTTGGCCCTGGCAGACACTGCCATGGAACCTTGCTCTTGCGTCCGGCACATTGCACAGCGCAGCAGGCGCAGCGCGCAACTTGCTGCGCCAGGTTGCCCTTATCCTCATCTTGCCCACGGCTGTCACTACCACTCACGTCAGCCATCTCCTAGCAACCTTACAACCTTACTCATTGCGTTTGTGCACATTGCAGCACAGCGCAGCATGCACAGCGTGCGACTCACTTTGCCAGGTTGCCTTCGTCTTCGCTGCCACTGCTGGGGGACTCTTCATCCGCATCAAAGTCAGAGCCACTGCCGTCGCCGCTCTCGTCGTCACTGTTTGCCCTGGGCAAGTTCAGGAAACAGAGCGCACAAGCTTAAGTGTGCACGCCTGAGCATGAGCTTTATTTTGTGTACAAGGAAATTCAGAGCCACTGCCGTCGCTGCTTTCATCGCCATCGTCTGTTCAGCATGTTCTTCTTCTTCACTCTCATTGCTCAAGGCAACGAGAGTGTGCAGCTGGAGTGCGCAAAGAAGAAGTCAGGGATCCACTGCTCTAGTTAGACCGGCACACATACACACGTGCACATGCGCACAAACAAAAGAAGCTCAGGGCAACGAGAGTGCACAGCTGGAGTGCGCAAATAAGCAGTCAGGGATCCACTGCTCTAAGTTATACCGGCACACATACACACGTGCACATGCGCACAAACAAAAGACACACACACCACACACACACACAACCACACACCACCCTCACCTGAGGCCATCCAACACATCATCAGTCGCACCGCATGCCTTGGCACGACGCTTGGACAGTGTGGAGGTGGGCTTGCCTGTGACGCGGCGGAAGCGCTGCGCGTAACAGAGATGAAAGATAGTCACGTGCTGTGTGGAGTGTGCGACGCAAGTTGGCCTGTGACGCGGAACAAACGTTGCGTGTGATAGAGATGAAAATAGTCACATGCAGTTTGGAGTGTGTGACACAAGTGACCTGTGACGCGGAACAAACGTTGCGCGTAACAGAGAAATAGGGAGTCACATGCTGTGTGGAGTGTGCGACACAAGCTGGCCTTTGACCGGGTGGAGGCTCTGTCAGCAAAAGAAAGACAAGGCGTCGTGTTTTGTTAAAATTGCGTGAAGTTTGCCTGTGAGGCGACGAAAGCGTAGTGTGCAGAGAGCAGGGGGGTACATAGTGTGGGATATGGTACGTTAAAGGTTGGCCATCGTATATGACCGTATATTTGCAGAGTTGGCCAGAACCGTATCTTTACACCATATGACCATATATTTGGTGGTTTCTCTGCCAAAAACACCATATATACACCATATATATATGGTCCAGCCCTGGGTACGTGTCTTTCTGCAAAAAGGGAGCTTCCCGCAGATAAAGACCCAGTGCAAGGAACACAGAGGTCCAGGGTTTACTTCATCCTGAGTTTGGTTATGGCGAGCAAAAATGGGTGAGGTGCGGTGGAAACGCTGTGAGACGGAAACGCTGTGAGATGGAAACGCTGTGAGATAGAAACGCTGTGAGATGGAAACGCTGAGGGGCAGGAAGTACTTGGGCAAATGAAGGTAAGCTTGCCCGATCGCTTCCCAACAGGCACACCTAGACACGCTCGCGTGTTCACAAGCATGCACACACAAACACACACAGGTCCTCTCACCTTCCATTGCTCGTCGTACTCATACTCGCACAGGTACACCTCAGTGCCTGTCTGGCTGTCAAAGTCCTACGTGGCAATCATTTGGAGCGAATATGTGCTTGAACTTGCACTTGTGTGTGCGTGTGTGCGTGTGTGTGCATGCGTGTGTGTGTTTGTGTGCGTGTGTGTGCGTGTGTGCGTGTGTGCGTCCTGTGAATCACTGAACATGACACAAAGAAAGAGAGTCACTGTAAAAGCACTGCAACATCTTTTGGCATGCAACAATAATACAACCACATACATATAACATATAACAACTAAACCAACCGCGACAAGCACACATACTGAAAATGGTGCACACACGCGCACAAGCACACATACTTGCTCTCACACACAAATAAACACACCCACAAACAGAGACACACAGAGGCACACATGGCCCTCCTCACCTTTGGCTTGCACACCACAGCAGGGGCAAACACACATACTTGCTCTCTCACACACATTCACACACACTCACACACACAGACACACATGGCCTTCCTCACCTTTGGCTTGCACACCACAGCAGGGGCAAACACACACTCAATCTCCTCCCAGTACTCGCACGTGGTCAGGAACACCTCTCGTGTGCCATGGTGGGCCTGCACACAGCACGACATGCAAGCACGACAGATAGGGCTACCCCAGATAGGATTTCCTGACGCAATCGGGTTTGACGAATGGGAGAGGTGAGCCTGCCATCATGGCATTCGTGCATGTGGAGGCAAGTTGCTTACACAGGAAAAGAGCAAGAACTACACATGCAGTGCAAGCCACTTCCCATGCATCAAATAAGGAACCTGATCTCAGATCGGCCAAGGCAGTAGCGCGCACTCAGGCGTCCTGTGTTTCCCCATGAACGCACACGTGCGTTCTTAATCACAGCGTGTACTGCACACACAGATGCGTGCGCTTGTTGCTGCAGGTGCATGTTGCTTGGCTGGTTGCAGCAACGCACACAGAACCGCTTCCTCTCCTCCCGTTCGTACTGCGCGCACACACACACACACACACACACACACACACACACAACACACACCCTTACCTGCCGCCCCAGGTACGTGCCCTCCGGCCGGCAGTAGTAGCGCACACAGGCCTCTGCAGCGCCATTTCCCAAGCGGTTCTGAGAGGGGTGCACACACGTGTAGGGGTCAGCAATGTCCGCGCAGGGTTTTAAGTATCATGAGATTCCCACGGGTAGAAAGTACCAGTGACATTTCTGGAAAGGTTCTGAGGGACGCATGTGTAGTAATTATCAGCTGTGCTTGCGCAAACGCTTGATTAATTACTAGCATTCACAGGCTTTGAAGGCATTCGAACATTCAGGACATTCAGATCGGTCGTTCGGTACACACTGTTCTGATGCCGTACGTTGAGTTTGTTACAAAAGCACATAAGCAAAAACACTCAAGCACATAAGCAGAAACACACAAGCACATGAGCAGAAACTCTTGTCCAGGAACATACAAACGCCACACAAGCACACAAGCAGAAAAAACACACAAGCATGTAAGCAGAAACATTCTTGTTCAGGAACACAAAAACACATAGACAGAAACACACAAGCACATTAGCAGAAACACTCTTGTCCAGGAACACACAAACACCACACAGCGCACCTGAGCAATTACTACACAGCACACCTGAGCAAATACTACACAGCGCACCTGAGCAAACATCACACAGCACACCTGAGCAAACACACACTGCGCAACTGAGCAAACAACACACAGCGCACCTGAGCAAACACCACACTGCGCACCTGAGCAAACACCACACTGCGCACCTGAGCAAATGCGGTGATACGTGCCAGCTGCAGCACTTCTTGGCCCACAGGTTCAAAGAGGAACTGCGCAACACGCACACAGAAAAGTAGAGAGGGACAATTAATCCAGGAAATAGTGCACGCACACTTAGGGACTGCAATCATGTGCAGGAAAAGCAGCTGCACACACAGGAGGGGGGGACAAGCGTTCCAGGAAAAGTACCAGCACATCATACAGAAGAAAGTGGTGAGGGATCAGCAGTGCAAGACAGAGGAACTGCACAGCACACAGGAAACAGCAAAGGGATAAGCATTGGAGGAAATTAGAAATTGCACACACAGAAGAAAGAGCAGAGGGGTTTGATTTAGGACAGAGGAACTGTAGCCATACAAGAAGAGAGGCTGAGCAAAGCGTTAGCATGCAAGCGATGAATCTGAGCAGATAGCATTTTTCAAACAAGGTGCGTAATGGGCAGGCTAAACTCTCTGCCGCAGTATGCGTCAAAGAACGTGCTTGATAGTACGTGCACTTGCATACCTTTTCGTAGGTAGTGCGTAAAGGCCTGTTGCCAGCAGGCTCGCCACGTGCACAGCAGGGGCAGAACCAGCTGCCCTGCAAGTTTTAACAGGAGGTGAGGGGGTACATTTCATATTGTTTTATCCACGCGTTGAACTGTGTTGAGCTGCCAGCTCACACACACACTTAGCAGGGGCAGAACTATCTGTTCTTTGTGACCGTCCAAGGCATAGTGGCGAAGATATAGCACTTCATCCTTCATATTGTGAGTTGAGCTCCACAGCTGGCCATGGTACCAATGCACAGCAGCATTGCCTGCCCTACAAGGTGGTGTCCACACTTAATAAAGCAAACGACAGCCAGAGAGCGCGTAATGACAACATTGCAGCTCAATGCAGGCGCATCTCGTGCTTGCAAGCATGCATATGTACACACCTGTTCACCATTGGGATTTGATTGCACACACAGACACACACAAATGCACACGCACGCGCGCACATACACATACGCACACACACTTATGCACATACGCATAAACACACACATGCACACACATACATGCATACACACACATGTGCATAAACACATACATGCATTCACACGCACAAGCAAACTGGCACCCACCTCAGGGATTTGTTTGAGCTTGGGCTTTAGGCACCCCATGTGGTAGCCCCCCAGACAGCGTTCACACTCAATTATGGTATGAGGCAGGTGGCCTTTGCCACACGCAACGCACAGATCCTGAGCAGTGTCGTCTGGCAGAGTGCTCTGGTCCTCTGTAGCAATGATGTACACGTCATTGCCCACCTGTGCGCGTGTGTATGTGTGTGTGTGTGTGTGTGTGCCTGCGTGTGTTAGTGCTTGCGTGTTTGCATGTGCATGCTTCTAACACCAGCAGACAGGCTGGTAACCGCACCTCGTATTCCTCTCCGTTGATCTCCAAGTTTTGTAGAAACTTTGGCCGCACTGGAGCCTGTGTCAGACAATCGAAGTGAGTCAGTGCTTGTTTCTGAGCACATGCATTGGGGTACACACGCTTGATTGAGCAACCTCGTTCTTGATGCAGAGCACAGAACGATGCTGCATAACTGCCGTTAGTGACACACCTGTTGCTTTGAGGCTCTCCCCTTCTCTGTTTGCTCGCTAATGGCTACAGCATGAGGCTTGGATGTGTTGGTGGTTGTGTTTGCAGGGGCGGTTGTGTTGGCAGGGGTGCGCGAGCGCAATTTGCGGCTTGCCAGCTTGGGTCGTTGTAGCTGTTGTTGAGCCTTTCGCGTGACACACTGTAACTTCCTGCTTTCAGGCTGCTCGGTTGTGGATGGCCTCTTCTTAGGTCTGGAGCCATCTGTCTTTGGCTTATATAGGACGAGGTTTAGCTTGCCCTGGCCACGAATTTGCTTCTTTGACGGCATTGTCTATATTTATTATTATTACTCGTGTGCTCAATTTTGTTTGCACGAATGTGAAATTCAAATTTTAGGATTCATCAATGGGCCTGCTTTTGTGTACACACTGCCCCAAAATGTACAGAGAGATCACTCGCAGCTCGAACGGCCATTCGAAGTGGTAGATTCACTTTGCTCCAAAAAATGCAAAGAGTTTGGGCACGCCTATGCCTGATTAAACCAAATGGGTGATTATTTCATAGACCCGAAATGCATAGAGGAGGGGGGGGAGATAGGGCGGGGTGGGTTTGGCATTATTTGGGCTGGACTCATGAGGAGGGGGGCTGAGACCCGGAAGGTAAGCTACAGCATTTAGCCCTGATGATAGGATAACAGGCTATCAGCAATGCACGAGGGACCAGCACGTGGGTTTGTGCAAGCATGCAAGTGTGTCAGCCCATGCGTCGCCCTCAAGCAGCTGCCCTCTAGCTTAAGCACAACAGAAAAGCAGAGAATGCTTGTGAATGTGTCCCTAACGCAGGTCGCCCTTAAGCAGCTGCCCTTGAGCTCAAGAACAACAGAATGGCAGAGAATGCTTGTGAATGTGTTCCTAACGCAGGTCGCCCTTAAGCAGCTGCCCTTGAGCTCAAGCACAACAGAATGGCAGAGAACGCAGTGGATGAGGGAGGTTATCACAACAATTACAACTTCTATGAAATGCCCTCAAGTTGTCGAGTGCATTGGATTCAGCGCCCTGAAGACTGGTGCAGCGTGCTTGGTAATGACGCAGTACGAGGGAGGGACGTTACACGATTTCATTAGAGGAAGTAAGTGATGGGGCATCCCTTGCTTATTCCCAGATCTGGGCAAAGAGTGTCGGCCCTGTGCATTCGTGGTTCACTGATGCTTGCAAAGCGCTTTTCCGCGTACTGCATGAGTCGGAAGAGTGAGGAGTTCTCTGCACAATCATAATTTGCATGCATGTGCTCCATGAGTCTGCTGGCTAGACATCTGGTTGCAACGGTATGAAAACTGCACAACCTCCAGAGGATGCCCCGACCAGTACCCAAAAACGCGGAAGTAGTGTTCACTTGCTTGCTGTTGCATGCACAGTGGGATGCACTTGATTTTGTGCAAGAACAGTTGTTCCATGGCTATGTCAACTGTGCATCCCACACACATGCAGTGGACGAATTTGAGCCCCTGCCGCTGCAGCTAGTCCTTCAAATAGCCCTGGATGTTGCAAAAGGTCTTGACCAGCTGCATAGTCTTCGCATCCTCTCTGAGGACATCAAGCCAGTGAGTCTGTCCGTCAATGCACTCTCAAATTTGTCCTTGTGCGTTCCAAAATGCACGCCTCACCGGCAATTGCGTCGTTGCTTTTCAGACAGATGAACGGCTTTGTCAATTGTGAGATTATTAGCCTGAACTGCACTGAAAGAGTATTCAACTGGAACCTAGATGAATATTGAGGTATCCGGTTAATGCGTCAAAAACAAACACATTTGCACCCTGGATACTTCCATGCGTACACAGGCCAACATCCTGCTGGATGGTGAGGGCCATGCCGTCCTAGCAGACCTGGGGCTTTCAAAATCCCTAGCATCTGATGCTTCCAAAGTGTCCACACAAGCTGCAGCTGGCACCTTGTTCTTCACGTGAGTGGCACAGGTGTTCACTAATAGGGTTGGCCAGAACCGTATACACACCGTAAATAACCGTATACACACCGTAAATAACCGTATATTTGGTGAGATCCCTGCTGAAAATACCGTATGTACACCGCATACATATAGTTCTGGCCAAACCTACATAAATATAAAACATATGGTGTATATGCGGTATTTTGGGCAGGGGAATCACCAAATGTATGGTCATATACGGTGTATATACACGGTTTTGGCTAACCCTGTTCACAAACCATGCTAGGCAACATGCAAGGCGTGAGAGGGGTTAGCTCGGAGACCTTCCTTCACAGCTCCTGCATTAGGGCTTGACTGGAGCTCCTCTCTGCTCCTGCATTAGGGCACTTGACTGGAGCTCCTGTATTAGGGCATTGAATTGAGCTCCTGCATTAGGGCATTGGCTGGAGCTCCTGCATTAGGGCATTGACTGGAGCTCCTCTCTGTTCCTGCATTAGGACACTTGACTGGAGCTCCTGTGACCAAATTATGAGCCGTTTCGCTTTCCATTCTTCTTGATATTAATGGCCTTTTTTTCTGCACACATCATTTATTCACTGCACTCTGAACCTTTCAGAGGGATGGCTGGAAATTAAGGTTTTACCAACCACTGTTTCTCTTGCCATAACAGAAATTTTCTGCAATACGAGGATAGAAATACTCACAACATCATTTATTATAATGCTGGTCTGGACCAAACAAACAGCATGCAGAAGCGCTTAATCATTCAGGTCCATTTTGTCTGGATAAACACGTCCCGTGACTTGACTCATCGGTTTTAAGCTCAGCTGCTTTGGAATTTCTGCATGACAGTACTGGAAGGAAAGCTGGCAATTTTGGTGCACATTATCTTGGAATGTTTGGAATGTTTGAAAAGCACGCCCATTACGGGCCTTATTCGCCCTCCTCTGGAATTTTGCTGTCCCTTGCAGCCCACCAGAGAAGCTGCGAAAAGAGCCATCGGACAAGTACCGTTTTGGGTTTGCTGCAGACGTGTGGTCATTGGGGATCACCTTCGCTCAACTAATTGCTATGGATGTGAGAGCACCTTATGGTCCTGGCATTGGCCCAGGCAACATAGTGACACAGGTGTGAGATTGTATGCTTTTATGTGTGGTCTTGTGCGCACAAATGTATGCATGCAAGAAGTGGTCAGACCTGCCCATCTCATGGTGGTGCCTCTTTGGACGATGCTGGTCCTCATCTTCTCTTGGCATTGTACCAGCCTTCCACATCATTGGATTGTGGTTTTGACGGCAGCCTGTCTACCATCAATCATTTGCGTCTTTTAGGCCAAATCACCACTCTTCTTGTCCATCAAAACCACTTTGATTGCCCAACGACAACGATTATCCTTTTCTGATTGCGGATTCCTTGATGAATTGCAGCTTGTGGTTCAAAAGCAAGCTCCCAAAGTTCAAGCAGTCCCTGAGGCCCCGCGCCTGAGCAAGATCGTCGCGTCCTGCCTGCACATCAACCCCGAAAAACGATGCACTGCAAAGCAAGTGGTGGAGGTGGGTAGATGTCCGGCAAAACGATGTACTGCAAAACAAGTGGTGGAGGTGGCCAGGTGCACCGCAAAGCAAGTGGTGGAGTTGGGCAGGTGCACGGCAGAGTACGTGGTAGAGGTGGGCAGGTGCACTTCGTAGCAAGTGGTGGAGGTGGGCAGGTGCACTGCAAAGCAAGTGGTGGAGGTGGGCCGGTGCACGGCAGAGTACGTGGTAAAGGTGGGCAGGTGCACTGCAAAGCAAGTGGTGGAGGTGGGCAGGTGCACTGCAAAGCAAGTGGTGGAGGTGGGCAGGTGCACTGCAAAGCAAGTGGTGGAGGTGGGCCGGTGCACGGCAGAGTACGTGGTAGAGGTGGCCAGGTGCACTGCAAAGCAAGTGGTGGAGGTGACATGTGTGCTTCAGTTAAGGGCACAAGGGCATTTTTGTTCTGTCACAAAGCCCTTGCAGTAACTAGGTGGGCTACAAGTGCTAAGGAGCAGGTCTGGCATGGGCACTATCACATGTTACAAGCTGAAAAGGGGGGACCAGGCTGTTGTCGCTGCAGCCAAGATGGTCGCTATGCTATCACTTGTTGCAAGCTAAAAAGGGGGGACAAGGCTGTTGTTGCTGCAGCCAGGATGGTTGCTATCACTTTTTACAAGCTAAAAAGGGGGGACAAGGCTGTTGTTGCTGCAGCCAGGATGGTCACTGTCATATTTTACAAGCTAAAAAGGGGGGACAAGGCTGTTGTTGCTGCAGCCAGGATGGTTGCTATCACTTGTTTCAAGCTAAAAAGGGGGGACCAGGCTGTTGTTGCTGCAGCTAAGATGGTCACTATCTTTTTTTACAAGCTAAAAAGGGGGGACCAGGCTGTTGTCGCTGCAGCTAAGATAATCACTATCACTTTTTACAAGCTAAAAAGGGGGGACCAGGCTGTTGTTGCTGCAGCCAGGATGGTCGCTATCACTTGTTACAAGCTATAAAGGGGGGACAAGGCTGTTATCGCTGCAGCCAAAATGGTCGCTAGTCGCTATGATATCACTTGTTGCAAGCTAAAAAGGGGGGGGACAAGGCTGTTATCGCTGCAGCCAAGATGGTCGCTATCACTTGTTACAAGCTAAAAAGGGGGGACAAGGCTGTTATCGCTGCAGCCAAGGCAGCTTGGTGGGTTGCGCTTGTGCTCAAAGGATGGGTTGCCCCTCCTTATCGCACTACGATTAATCGCTCTAGCAGGCTTCATGAATGTGCTTAGCCAAATCTAACACCCAATGCACGTGGCCTTGCACCAGACTGAGTCCTCAAAGCGACCGAAACACAGGGAGAGATTGAACTCAATCTGTACAGCAAGTTTACAGCTGGGTTTGTGGCTGACGGTGCATGACGGCAATACCATAACTATATAACTACGGTGCACGATGGCGTGCTACTCCATGCCATGCTTAAATGTTTTAGCCTTGCTTTGCACACACAGGAGCTGCAGTCCATACTGCAAGCGTGCGATTTCATGCCACACTGAACTGTCTGAGTCTTGCTTTGCACACACAGGAATTGCAGTCCATACTGCAAGCAATTGCTCCTCAAGGCCAGCAGCCAAGTCCAGAGCCATCCTCAAGCAAAGCCCCCCGCCCCAAGGTGAACCTGCTCTGTAGAATGCGTATACAATGGGTGGAAATTGGGTGTGGACTTGCGTGTAAAAGGGTGTGAATGCAAGGGGGATCATGTGTAGAAAGTTCCATGCATTGGATTTTGAGTAGCAGGCGCGTGTGACCGAGCAGGTGAAATGGGGACAGTGCCGTCCTGGCATCTGTACATAAATTAATCAAGAGCACGTCACCAGAGAGACAGTGTGTTGTGCCTGTTTCACTTGGTCACGTCGTCAGAGAGTCAGCGTACTGTGCCTTGTGCCTGACTCACTTTGTCACGTCGCCAGAGAGATGATGTACTGTGCCTGACTCACTTAGTCACGTCGCCAGAGAGTCAGCGTGCCGTGCCTGCCTCACTCAGTCACGTCGTCAGAGAGTTGGCGTGCTGTGCCAGTTTCACTTTGTCACGTCGCCAGAGAGATGATGTACTGTGCCTTGTGTCTGCCTCACTTAGTCACGTCGCCAGAGAGATGATGTACTGTGCCTGCCTCACTTAGTCACGTCGTCAGAGAGTCAGCGTGCCGTGCCTGCCTCACTCAGTCACGTCGTCAAAGAGTCGGCGTGCTGTGCCTGCCTCACTCAGTCACGTCGTCAGAGAGTCGGCGTGCTGTGCCAGTTTCACTTTGTCACGTCGGCAGAGAGTCGGCGTACTGTGCCAGTTTCACTTTGTCACGCTCATACATTGGGAAACAAAGTACGATGCACACCTTGTGCCGAAGCACTGCGTAAGAGAGTGTGACAAAGCTAGGTGCCATTTCATGCTTGCGTCCTGCATGCACGGCTTATCAAAGGTGCAGCTTCTGCAAAGGCACCGCATAAACAAGCAAGAGCGCGAATACACAGGCACAGCAAAATCACAGCTGCAAGTGTTGGTGATTTGCAGTTTTCCCTTTATTTGTCCTGAACCTTTATCCACAGTCTTTGTCCTCCATGTCTTGTCTTGATGTCATTACTCATGCCCTGTCATGCGTTCTTTTACCTTTATGTCCACAGTGTTTGCCCTCCATGCTTTCCCTTACCTTGATGTTTGCAGCCACTAATCCCCTACGATTTGTCTTACCCTGATGTCTTACATTGGTGTCTTACCTTGGCGTAATGTCCGCAGTCGTTGCATGCCAAGTGCTTGAGCACCCTGAAGAAACTTGCGGGCGTGTCGTCAAGCTCAGCTGCAGCTAATCGCAGCAGTGCAAGTGGAGTCAACACCGTGAAGTCCGCAGCCCCATACGAGGATTTGCCTGGGACTGAGCCCGTGCTTGCTGCTGCAGGTGCGTGAGAACTGAGAAGGCTCTGCTGCTTGGGACGTATTTTATTTTAAGGGCGCTTGTTGTAAATCGTTGCTGCCAATTTCGTTCAAGCACAAAGCAGGCTGCTTGAATTGCCTGTAAGGCATGCATCATTTATCATTTTCCCTAGCCTCCGGCCATAGCATAGGCAGCGCACTTGACGCTGCTGCAATTACGTAAAGCTCCCAGTCCCTCATTAGACAAGAGAGAGAAAAAGAAACTATGCAGACAGAAACGTCCCAGCTGCCCAAAATCCCCCAGCTTTCCATAACTTTTCTGCCCAGCTGCCCATGCAATGGTGCTCCTGTTGCACTGCATATTTTTTATGGCAGGTGTTTCATTCTTCCTTGCCAGCAGAGACGTCCCAACTGCCCAAGCCCCCCGCTCCCCTGCATTGCCTCAACCCATGAGCTCAACTGCCCAAGCAATGGTGCTCCTGTCGTACAGCGTATACACCTAATGGCAAGTTTTTACTCTCTCTTGCCAGCAGGGACAACCCCAGCTGCCCAAGCCCCCAATTCCCCCGCATCGCCTCACCCCATGAGCCCGAATGCCCAAACCTCCAGCTCTCCTGCGCATGTGCAACCCTTCAGCCGCGCTGCCCAAGCCCCCAAGTTCCCCACTCCATCCCAGCCTTTGAGACCGGCCCATGCCCCTAGCATTCCTGCTCCACCACAACCGGCAAGACCCGCAACCGCCACGTCATCTGTGCCCTCAAGGATGCCGTTCAAGCCACCGACCCCTGCCAAGCCAGCCACCCCTGCAGCGCAGCCCCCGCCCCCCCCGACCCTCTCACAAACTTCCCCACCTACACCCAAACCTCCTCTCAGCGCCAACGACTACATTGATCTGCTGTCAGGTGACGACTGGGCGCCTCACACTCCTTTGCTGTCCCCAACTCACCCCACGAGCCATAGCCCTGCCCCTGTGCGATCGGATGCCTTTCCCATGCAGCCAGCCGTATTTCAGCCCTCACCCTCACCTGTGCTAAGCTCCCCCAGCACATGGAGGCCACCAGCAGCATCACCACCACCCACTGCACCTGACAGACGTCCTCCGATAGTGCCTGCCGCGCCAGTGAGTAGGTTGCTTTAAAAGAAAAGCGGCTTTGAAAGAAAGGCTTTCAGGAGGCAGGTGTCTTTGTTTTTTGGTGAGGATCCTATAGCAACACTGCCTGTCACTTCAGTGGCTCTCCGATTTTTGAAGAGGGCCGAAAAAGGCTTCAGAAAGAGATCAGGCCTTATTGATTGTCGTGGCTTTGTGAACATGTCACAGTAGCTTTTTGGTTTGCAGGGTGGCTGCACAGTAACCCCATCAATGGCATTGCATCTAGGCACTGTTAAATGAAATGTGCACGACGTCAAAAGCAGAATTGGCATCTGTCCGAATACCTTTTAAGCAGTGTTTTGTAAACAATAGCTTGCATTGTCAGATCTCAGTGGATTTTTTGTACACGTGCTATACAAACATTTCCTTCTCATAGCATAGAAAAAGTGTAAGTTAAAAGTCTCTTTCAGCATCCAGTCATCTGCTCATTGCAGCTTCTCATAAAACCACTTGCAACTTACTTGAACCACAGTTTCAAGGACAGACAAACACCACAGCAGGTATGGCACAACAGTCGTGTGCCACAGGAGGGACGGCGCAGAGCTCTCATCAGCAAGAGAGGGGTCAATGGGAGACCAGTGGGGTGTATCCGATGCAAGGGGCAAGGCCTCTGACAAGAGATCGTGCACCTCAGTGCAATTTGTCTTGCGTTGCCTCAATCAAAGGCAGAAATCCAATGTCCGTGGCGTACATCCACGGAGGTTCAGCTTTGGTCTCAGCATCGCCCTACAGCATGCCCATTACGTGAGTCACGCTTAAGCAAACTTTTTTGCGAGGTCCATAGTATCAGTTTTTGAATACGTGGCATGTGAGTTGAGGAAAAGTTCTACTTTTTTGTGCACCTTCCAAACATCTCTTCGAGACAATCTAAGATATGTGCAGCAAACATTTTCAAGGAACTGTGATTATTCTTATGCCCACTCCCCGTTCAGGATCTGGGACCTCCAAACCCTGGTACCATCAAGGACCTTTGGAGATGACTCTAAATCTACATCTGAAATGTGTGTCACGTCAGACAGCAGCGCTGTGATTGGGGCATCAGGAGAAGTGGTAAGGTGGGGCAAATTAGGAACAGATGAGGAGACAATAACTGCTTCATGCATGCGTACTTTGTCAACTATATCCGCGGCAAGCTTATTGTCTTAAAGCACTTCCAATAACACGTGTATATACAGTTCTACTTCTTTTTATTGGTCGCCACTATACTGCTGTCATGCTCGCAAATGTACTTATAACAGGTTTTTAATTATTAATGAATGGGTTGAACGTGCTGCACTCCAGGATCTGGGACACGAGAAGCCAGCGCTGCAACTTTAGGCTAACAGGGCCAACACGATCAGTCTGCAGTGTCAGAACCAGTCCAGATAGTACCACTGTGGCTGCAGGGACGGGCAAAGGGGATATTTGGTGAGCCAATTCATTATCTCCCCTGTGCACCACACAGATCTGGAGTTGTGCTGGGAAATGCATGCTGTTCCACTTCAGTAAATATGAACTTTAGGCTGAAGCTGCGCAGAGTCCTTTTTCCTTTGCCCAGCTGCCTGCTTCACAGGCTCTCTCCCATTCCATGCTTCAATTGGCCAACATTGCTCTTTTCTCGCTTGCAAACACAGGCTGTGGGACATTCGAAAGGGACAGTTGAGGGCAAGATGGGAGGGGGATGAACAAAGACTTGTGCACGTCGCCTTCACCTCCAGTGGTAGATACATTGTGTCGGGGGCAGGCGATCTCAGGTAGTGAGACAGTCCTGCACGCTTGAAACAAAATAGATGGCTTTGACATATTTTTCCATAGCAGCATGCTTTTTGTGGCATGTTCAAGCTTAAGAATTGAACCCTTAAATGCCATTATATCTGCGCGTGGTGCTAACTCACCTGGATCCCTTCAAATCCACAATGCATCATGCATTCAACAGGATCCTGGATGTCAATACGGGCAGCCCCTTACTGGTCGTGAAAAATCAGTGTCTTAATCACCCTGTGATTTCACCTGACGGCTCAAGCATTGCATCTGGTTCAAGATCGTTTTGGCACAACACTGCCAGGTAGATATGTTTGTTTTAGGCAGATACCTTCTTTTCCGGCTTTTAGTGATTTGCTGCAAACCAGCAGAATTACTTGCCCCTGAAGCCTAAATTACCACCAGCCATCCTTGTAATGCTGCTTACCCGCAGGGTGTGGGACACTCACGGTGTTTGCAAGCAAACCTTTGAGGGCCACAAAGGTGCTGTGAATAGTGTCACATACACTCCTGATGGCACCCACCTGATCACTGGGTCATCGGACGACTCGATCAGGTGTGAGCATTTCAAGAAGCTGCCTGAGCTTGCGGAGACTCATCACTTGCAGTTACATGGGCAGCATTGTTTGTGAAGGGTCGTCCAACTATTTCCTTTCATGTTTTGATTGCAGGGTATGGGACGTAGCATCAGGCACGTGCACAGCAGTAGCAGAAGAGCATACAAAGGCAGTGAGAAGCTTGGCAATAAATGGCGATTATTTGTTGGCTTCAGGAGCTGATGACAATCTGATCAAGTACGTAAATTTCCTGCAGAGCTCTGCATTCTGAACATGCTGTCTGCTAAATGTCTTTGCTCTTATCTTGCAGAGCTCTGCATTCTGAACATGCTGTCTGCTAAATGTGTTTACCCTTATCCTGCAGGCTGTGGAAGTTTGGAAGGTGATATACGTCAATTCAGATGCCAGCCATAATGTGTCTCATAACTGAGCAGTCGCAGCATTGTATAGCAACAAGGGAATAAACCAGAGTGAACTTCAAGAATGCAATTTGAAGCAGCTTCAAGATGTTGTGAGACGCACCTTACAGTGTAGTGTGAAGGCTTGCCACATTATTTATTGTCTGCTGCAGGAAGTGAGGGTAGGGTTTAACCCTGCCTGGAATGTTTCCTGCATGCTGAGAGAGATGCTAAGTTGAGCAAGTCCAAATAAGCCAACCAGGCTTGTCACTTAGTGCAATGTACAACGAAAGCAGGCTGACCTGTTTGAGCCTCAATTTTATTGCGCAAGATGATTTCATTTAAAGTCGGTTCTTTTTACACTGCTAGCTAGTGCCTCATTTTTTCATTACCAATTGAGCAGGCAGTTTTAAAAGCAATAACGTTAGGTTGGTGGTCGACTCAAAGGTCGGTTGTCTCAAAAATGTGCTTTGAAATGGCATGAAATGGCAACAGTGTTAGCTTGAGACTTCCTAGTTGATGTGCTGAGTCTAGTACTTTGCTGTGACAGTGATTTGCTGTGACAGGGGGGGGTGCTGTTTGACTCTTGTACTGCAGTTTAAGCAAGCGCTCGCTTTGATCAATGTGAGGCATGATGACTTCTCTCTATTCTTGACCGAGCTGCACTGATGTCCAATCGGTCCCTGGCGGATTTTTAATGATACAGTCTCGTGCAAGTTACACGCATGTTGTAACACGATCGCCGACACGCACAGTACGAACCCAGAAGAATTTAGAATATTACAGTCAGCGAAAACTATTCTACAGGCAGGTAGAGCTTGGGCACGAGCGAGTTGTGGTAGGGTGTCAGATCAAGTCACCGTCACTGCAAAGAATAAGACTAAGAACATCAACTAATGGCGTGACAAGAGGAAGCCTAGCTTGCTTTGAGGAACGTAAGTGCTATCTTGCTGTCTACCTAGTAGGTTTAGGAAGGGCTAAATCGGGCTTAAACCTGTCCTCTCCAATTCGCCCCCTCACTTGAGCTGGAGCCGGCTCGGACCGGAACATGGGCTGGTACTGCACAGGGTGAAAAAGGCAAGCAGATCTTATCCAGGCATGGTGAAGCCGCGACAGACACAAGTGGAAGGGTATCACAGGTGATTGGTCGTGGTACAATTGCGAGATGGTCCTCAGAAACTAGAGAGCAAGCAGCGAGAGCAAGCAGCGAGGGCAAGCAGCAAAAAGATGAATAAATAGCTTCAGCACAATGCTTGTTTGGGTATGTCACACCCGACTGGTGGCAGTGACAAATCGTGTGATTCGGTTAGTTGGTTTTTCAATTGAGGTTGTCTTGACTCGTCTCATTCAGGAGGCTGGAGATGGCCGATTAATCTAAAATAGCATTTCTGGTTTTGATATTGCAATATTCAGTAAACTACTCAATGCTCAGTCAGATGGTTGGGAAACCTTTTTAGCCCTGGGGAGGAGAGGCAAGCCGCTGACTAGAGTGTGTGTGGTACAGTATATGTCAGCGTGTAAAAGCAAGTTGGATTTGAGAAGCAGCAGAGAAAGAGAGAGAATTGAAAGAAAATTGCCAGTCAGAAGCGCAATTCCCAGCCTTTGTCCGAGAGAGACTCGAACCCTGGCTTACATCATTTCCTAAATAAACTCAGGAAATTGATGTGCCGAGTCTTGTAATTTGCTGTGACAGTGCTTTGCTACGACAGGTAGCGTGCAGAACTGGACAAATTCGTCCTGCAGTTGATGGCCTTCACAAAAACAATTCTGATGTGCAACAATGCGGCTCCTCAATACAACAAAAGAAGAAGCCCAGTGAAGCAGACTTATTGCAGTACAGCCCCCACCTCTTGGCCTTTGCCTTCCCCACTCCCATGCAGCCACCAGGGGGGAGGGCGTGCAAACACGTATTCATGCCCAAACGTCTGGAAGCGGCCCATGCTGGGTATACAGGTGTGCTTCAGCAGGAGGTCCAGCTTGGCTCTGTCCAGCCCGTGCCTGCAGCAACGGTGCAAGAAATGATGGCCAGTTATCCTGCGGGTTTCAAAGGCTGGCTTGGATTTGTCCAGGCTGTTCCTGCAGCAAGGGCATCAAGCGAAATCGACCTGGTGTTTCAAACAGCAGTTGTGCAGAAGGAGGTGGCCTTGTGCTATCCAGGCGGCGTTGCAGCAAGTGCGTACAAAAACCTTGGCTCTTGTAGTAAGATGCAAAAAAAATCCAGACAGGCATGTATAGATGTAGGACCTCAAGCCCCAAGCCCTCCCCCCTCTTAACACCCCACACAAAGGAAAAGGGTGTGATTTGCTTAGGATCTGCTCAGGTTCATATTACATGCCTGCCTGCCCTGTACACGTATCATGAGCTTAAAATCCAGAGTGTTTTAGGGCGAAAACTGAAGCATGCTCTTGCACTGACCGCCTGTTTTAGCGCACAAGTCCAGTCAAATCCTTTGCCAACATGCACATTGTCTTTTCATTTACGCTACCCATGCAGTCATGCAAATTGCAAAAACACATAGACTGCAAGTTTGGAGCCACTTAACATTTTCTTGTTTTTTGCCTGAACAATGCAAATTGCAAATAATACATAGATTGCAAGTTTGGAGCCACTTAACAGTTTCTTGTTTTTTGCCTGAACACGGCTTTGCAGCCTGTTTGAGGGGGTTCCATGCATATCTGCGGAGCTCGAGCTGCAGAAATGCAACTGACCACCAGGGAACATGTCACGCTGTTCACCAGAGAACATGCCACGCTGTTCATCAGAGAGTATGCATAACTTTTAACCAGAGAACACGCCACACTGATGCAACTCATAATCCGTTTTCATTAATTTGGCTTGCCTCTATTGCTAGGCAAGGCCTGCAAGGAGAGACGTGAGCTCAGTCTGCGGCAGGGAGAAAACTAATGCTGAAAGAAGGGATGTAATCTGCCATATGAACCTGCACAGGCAGAAGACTTGGCTTTCATCAATCAGCGGCAGGCAACGAACTAATGCCGCCCCCAAAATACTTCAGAAGGTGACATTGATGCTGAGGTGCAATTTGGACTACACAGGCAGGCTGAGGCAAATTACCGAGACCAGCTCTGACAGATCAAGCTCCGCATTCCTTACCCCACTTAACTAACAAAGTCAAATGCCTTGTCGACACACACACACGTGTCAAGCTGTCAAGCTTCCTGCCGTCCACTTAAATATAAACTACAATAGATCAAACATCACATTCACATACACAATAAAACGTACACCAGAAACCAAGATCCACACACACACACACACACACACACACACACACACACACACACACAACACACACACAGACAATTCACCTGTTTGCCAGCTCCGAAATGTCAAGCTCCTTGCTGCTTACTCCACTGGTTGATGCTGCTGCCTCCTCTGCCACAGGACCCCCGTCTTCTGCTGTGCTGCTACTGCATCGTGATTCGTATTATGGAAATAGGGCAGCCCAAAATCAGTCAAAACGGTCCCTTTACAACAAAGTTGGTGATCATCCCAACCGTACCTTCTTTGCAAGTGCCGCAGTGAGTCATATAAGGTCTAAGGACACCAAAGCTTGAAGATAAATCATTTTTGAAAAGAGCGACTGACGTGCGCCAGCCCAACCTATTCTGCTTTGTACTGCTGCTGCTGCTGCTGCTGCTGCTGCTGCTGGACGAATGCGATAAATACAGCCGTGAAAGGAAGGGCACGCAGTTGCTGCAAGACTATAAGACATGTCCTTTTGCTAAAGCTTGCGTGAGCATCGTACCTGAGAATAAACCTAACCCATGCCCCAAGAGAGAGTCAGCCTGTCCCTAGAATACCCTATTTCACACTGAATGACATCGAAATTCTCCCACTAACTTAATTTAAGAGCAACAAGTGCACTTCGATATACAGCAAGCAAATGCTGTTCTTGGACATAGCAAAGTATGGGTCTTGACAGCGGGTGTAATCGATTAAAATAGGGTTAGCCAGAATCTGTTTACACCGTATATATACACCGCATACGACCGTATATTTGGTGATATCCCAGACAAAAATACCGTACATACATATACACTGTGTATATATATATGGTTCTCGCCAACCATATAATAAGCTTTTATGGCATAAATCCCCACATGCTGCCACGCAGCGGCGCAACTTCACAAAGGAAACCACGACATCCGGCGAATCATTGTGTTAGGCGGCCTGCGTAAATCGCTGCTTCATGCACGACAGATGACTTGCTCATACCAGGAGCCGCTCACCCTTAACACTTCAGTGTACACTATACACTACATCCAAAAAAGGCAGGGAATTACTCACCACCAGCTGATCACTTCAGGAACTGCCTGCTTGAAGTGCAAGGAGAAGTGACAACAGCTACAGACCACACCTACACCCACGGAGAAGAAAACAAGACGGCTCACCTGCTGCTCACTTCAGAAGCCTGCATCATCAAGGTGTAAGCAGACACAACATAATAACATATATGTTGCTTCACCCACACAGAAGATAAAAAAGATGGCTCACCTGCTGCTCAAGTCGGAGACCGCCTCAGCATCGCTCCTGGCCGACCACTTGCCTCTCGACTTTCGCACTGCCTCGCTTCGCAGCTTCTCCACCAAGTTCTTGGCCTCAAGCACCTCCCGCAGTGCGTACGCCTGTGCAGGTGGTTATAGGATTAACTTGGTTCTATTTGTAGGGTTAGCTTGCCCTAGTTGTAGGGTTAGCTTGTCCTAATAACATCTTCTGCACTACCTCACTGACGCTTCTCCACCAAATTCTCGCCTCTACCACCTCTCGCAGCGCGCACGCTTGTGCAGGCAGTGGTATGATCAGTGTGTGAAGCGTTTGAAAGAACCTTCTAGAAGTGACTCCAGCACCGTAAAGCTACGCAGCAGTGCCTCTGCACTTCAGGCCGTGTTCGTCGAGTTTTGAATGCTACCTCCAGGCCCTGCAGGCCATGTTTGTTAAGTTTCAAGTGCTACCTCCAGACCTGTTGAGGCTTTCCTCATTGTCTTCTGCTTGGGAGACGGCGTGCACGCTCACTGTATTCACACCTTTAAATCGAAGGGCTAGAATGAAATGCGGAAGTTTAACCAAAGCTCCATTCAATAATGTAAGAGAAACAAAGTGCTTTCCCTTTTGAAGCGCCTGCAAGGAATTATCCTATCTACAAGAGTAGATTTGGCCAGAACCATATATTTATGATGTATGTACGTTTTTTTGGCAGGGAAGTGTCCAAATGTACAGCATAGTACGGTGTATATGTATACGGTTCCGGCCAACACTACACTGGTGATGTTGTCAGGGAAATCCATTTGGGTTGCTAGGCAAAAAGGGATAAAGCCCGGCTGTTTCTAAGAACCTTGGGCCTTTATCCAGAACCGCAAACAAGCTCTACAACTCCAAGTGCAGGCAATATGGCGTGTACTCGCCACTGGCACAGCCTTAATCCTCGCACACGTTCGCCTCTAAAAGCAGTTGCTCTGGAACTCAACAACAGCTAGCACGTACGCTACCCTGCGCAACAAGCGAGCACACAACATCACTCAACAACAGCTAGCACGTACAAACATCGCAAGTTTATAGCCAGCACAACATGTGCACTTGCCTGAGCCCGGCCCCTGTCCTCATCCTGCATCGCCAGCCAAGGAGACCCATGCCCTCTGCTCTCCACTTGCAAGCCCCCCGCGCCACTCCCCTGCTGCTGCTGCTGCTGCTGCTGCTGCTGCTGCTGCTGCTGGGATGGTGTGTAGATGGGGATGGGCTGGCTGAAGTCTGAGGCGGACAGGGTTGTGGCTTTGGGGCTATTCCCGATGGAGGTGCTCACCTGGGGGTTGATTGGGTGTGCATGTGTGTATGTGTGTGTACGTGCGTATTTATGTGTATGTGTTTGTGAGTGTGTGTATCTGTGTTTGTGCATCTGCGGAATGCGTGTGGGTGTGGCACTTGCGTCCGCACTATTGAAACAAGATTGTGGTAGATTGCGACTGCCAAATACATCTAGATTTTTATTTCTATGCTGGAACAAGCATTCCCACATGCTCTTATGCTACAAAGGATGCTTAAATCTACTGTCTCGGGGGAAGGCACTCACCTGCTCATCAGGCGTGACTTTTATGGGCACGTTATGTATGGACCCTTGCAGTTTGTTGAGCAGGTCATCCAGGGGGGCGTCCTTGCGCTCCAGCTCCTCATCACTCAAAACTTCTTTGGCGCGGAGAGCCTCATCGTGCTCAATCTTCCGCAGCAACGCTGTAGGGTTTGCATGTGTGAATGTGAGCAACCTTTAGCTCTCAGTGTAGCTCATGTTACCAATTGAACACCAACCTGTCTCATCCACTTCTGTGGCCTGTGGCAATCGCCGCGAAGAACGCGCAGCAGGCCTAACGGCTTTGCTCGCAAAATTCCCCATTAATTTCGTTTAGGCTAAACTCGAGCTTTCGTTTAAGCTAAACTTATAACTTGAAGATCATGCCCACTTTTACAGTCTGCTCTTTCAAAATCTTCTATTCGTATTAAAATACAATCGCGCATGTTTATAAGCAAACTGTTCAAACCAGTTAAAAGCTCACGAAGCTGCTCCAAATATTTAATTAGGGAAATTATTGAGTAGTCACCAGGCAGGCCTAATCCCACTTCGAGCGCTTCGGTACTTTCGCCATCATTGCTTGAGCATTCCTCTCCGCCTGCTCTCGCAGCTGCGCTACATTCATTCCAACACCTGCCGCTCCTCCTCCTGCGAGAATTCACATTTATGTGACGGGATCTGAGTGATCAAGACAATTGCCAAAAAGGAAATTTTAACAAGCCGTCCTTGGTCAAAATAGGCTGCACAACCATAGGTCCTTGTCGCCACTAGTGCGTAAAACAGTACAAACGAACTTGACAGCATAAAATAAAGGGTTACGGGTGGACCCACACACTGCACACAGCCGACGCCCCTGATACACTCTCAAACATCAACACTAAGGGTGGGTAAATAGGGTGTCTGGTTTTGCCAGCGAGGCTCGGCGAGCCTCAATGAGGCTCGGCACTCGCTGGGGAGGCCCTAGTTGGTGCATTACGGTTAGAAAATCACTTTTTCAAATCTGCACGGATTGAGCCAAAACTTTTTCTGTTGTTCGCCCATATATATTAGCGAATATTAACGTTATGACCGGGTGGAAAATATGGGCGTGTGAGCCAGGAGACTTCGGTTAGCGGTAACTCCCCCCCCTGTTGCACACCCCTTGTAACTCTTCCTGGTGTTAGATAATGGCGAGCCTCTCACTCGGCGAGTCTCGGCGAGGTCATGACCCACCCTTAATCAACACGCACCTGTGCTCCGACTCTCAGCACCCCCAGCAGCTGCTGCTTGCTGCGCTGCTAGTGCTGCTGCCTTGACCATGCTCGACGTATTAGGGGCTGCAGCGCCTGTGTAAGTAGGCAAGCAGCCATTCATACTTGTGAGCATGCAGTCACACAAGCGATACGCAGATCCTGATAGTAAGACGCAGAGACCCAAATTTGATACTAAGTATGCAACATAACTTCAATGGCAGGCCATTGTCAAGCATGTTGTGGGTACAGTTCATGGTGACAGGTCAGTACGTTCCTTTTTTCTGTGAATTTTGCACGAGCTAAGAAGCCCCTCCCCCCTCCTAGCATGTAAGTTACAGCACAAAGTATACAGACACACACCTTTGGAGACACCTGTGGCTCCTGAGGATGGAGGCAGAGTACCAAGTGAGCCTACGGGCAAAATAAAGCAACCACATTCACAATCATACACAGACAGACACCAGGCATAGTGCAGACTGTGTGCACGTGTGCACATAGACACTTGAATACTAACATAAAGAGGCACTTGCTAACTGATCGCACAAACAACACACACACACACAAACACACACCTGTGCCTCGCTCAAAAGGAATGCTAGCCTGTCCTGGCTTGGCTTCTGAGCGCTGCTGTTGTCTATTTTTTTGAAGCCTTTCTAATTGGCGCAGCAGCTGGTCTGCATCGTACGCAAACGTGTAGGATATGGGGGAAGTCAACGCGCATTGCAGAGCGAATTAACCCAATGAGCTGGCGAGGGCTGTCAGGCAAGTCCATGCACAGTCAAGTAAATTTGATATTCAAGGCAAGTACAGGATGCATGTTTGGTAAATTTTAAACAGGGGCAAGTTTAGGATGCAAGTAGAGGTGCATGTGTGAGGTCGGCTAGGACCATGTATTCGGCTTGCAGGTGATTCTATGGGCAGGGAAAGGCTAAAACATACGGTCATACACCATTGTGCGTACATTTAGGGTTGGCCAGGACTGTATACGTACACCATATATGACTGTATGTAGGGTAATTTCCCTCCTAAAAATGCCGAATACATACATTTATGTCAGAGGCCAACCCTGCATGTAATTGTTGCAACACATTCGGTCAAATTTCTGCTTAAGACAAAACAAAGGGCATTTGAGTATGTGCTGCATCAGTGTGAGGAGACACGTGACAGACATTAAGCATCACATATGAAATCATGCAGTATGGCGTATCAATAAATTGCACACACGTAGGGGGACAAGCAGGGGATGATGTTAGCAAGTACAGCACGCCTGCACGACGCAGGAGGCAGGAGTTCCTCAGTACATATGATCGGACGATGTTTGTGTTGCATGTGTAAGAAAAGAGCCTGACGCTCCAGTAGAGGTGCACAGCACATGTGAAGGGCAGGTCGTGTGTTTAGGAGCATTTCCAGTAGCAAACAGGTAACATGAGTTGTGCAGAAGCGGTCAACAGGGTGTGGGCAACGTGCTTGCATGCTTCCACTCTTCACACAGGCAGGTGCAGAAGCGATCAACAGGGTGTGGGCAACATGATTGCATGCCACCACTCTTCACACAGGTGACGTGGAGCGTGACGTGGAACGTGCAGAAGCGGTTAACAGGGTGAGGGCAGATTGGGTCATCACTCATCACTTTTTGAACTCTCATTTACTGAGTGTTTGTGTACGATCACACTTTTTGAATGTCTGTGTACAATCACGCTTAAAAAAAAAAGGGGTGCAATGAGCACAGACTGTTTGCATACTTTTCTTTTATCAATCTGACTAGGATCTTGCGCGCGCGTGAGTAATGAATAAATTGCATGGCATCTCCTCAAAGCACACTGATCGGTTCCAGTGCAGATACTCATTTCCATTGTCAGAGGAGATGCAGAATATGATGCGTTGTTCTAAACAAGCACTGCCGTGGTAGCATAAAAAGGCAATGCAGCACAAGCTGGCACATAAATGCCCACATGCCTTTCAAAAGGGCCCTGCAAGCAACACACGACCAGTGTTGGCAAGACCAGTGTTGGCACGCCAGTGTTGGCAAGAGCTGAATATGCACCATCACAATGACGGTACTCCCATTTGTATGCAGCCTGTGTATGCGTGAACACAAGACAACTGACCAACCCCACAAATGACACATGCTCATGCACTCACTCTGATCCCTCCCCCCGGTCTTCTTTGTGGTATTGGAAGATTTGGCCAGAGCAGTTAAACTTTGTGTGACCATATACACAGAGATTTCCCTTCCATAGTTCACTGCAGGGGACCACTGGGCTCATCGAGCACGAGTATACTAATATAGCTTTGGCCGACCCTACAACCCTGCACGCTACGCATGATCAGGCCGATTGCTACCCACTGCCTCTGTCCACACTCTTCGACATGGGTATGAACTTTGACAAATAATCCCCCTTCCCCCCTTGAATTCACCAGCTCTGCCTCCCTGCAGCAGCAGAAGACGTGTGCCTGAGCTAGAAACAAGTAGGCCAAGACACACACACACACAAACAGGTGCGCAGACACACACACAGGTGCGCACACACACACACACACACACACACACACACACAAACAGGTGCGCAAAGAGACGTTTGCACCTACCCGAACTGTCTTCCTTCGGCAACGTGTCCAAGTTGAAGACATCCTGAGGGAAGGACGAGCCTGCCTCTTTGAGATTGTATATCTTGACCAGCTGCTGCAATAAATCAGGGTTACTATACTGCCGGTGCTTCCGCAGGGAGTCGATGAAGGAGCGTTGTTGCTTACGGGAGGTGGAGATGATGTTTAGGAGTTTGGCCTGCGTGGTTCGAGGGAAAAGAAGTACGTGTGTGTGTGTGTTTGTGTGTGTGTGTGTGTGTTCCTTCCAAAAGTAAATTTCGACCAATGTGTCAGGTGAATCATACTTAACACAATGTCTAACTCCAAAGGCACTCAAGCTACTCCACTCTTTGACCAAAATCTGCCTTTCTTCCTCCGTTCTTCCTCCGTTCTCTCTCGGTCTATTGGCGCTTCATTCAGAGGTTCAGAGGTCAATTTCTTCAAGCTTTGCCCTGAATTCAGCATTTCTCCCATCCTCCAGCATGAGAGACCACAAAAGGACTCACTGCAAAGACAGCACATCCTAAATTTACTGGTCTGCCAGATCCCTAAATACACACCATATATGACCATTTACATGGAAATTCTCCTGCTACAAGTACTGCATATACACACATGTTACATACATCATGTATACATATGTACTATGCACGGTTCTGGCCAACCCTACATGTAATCGCACACATACACTCAAATTAGCACACAACAAACGCGCACATGTAATCGCACACATACACACCTCTACTGCAGGACTACACGAGCCCGGAGGGGCCTCTCTTAATTCAGGGGGCAATTGGCTCCAAACACTATTACTGTCATCTTGAGCAGGAGCACTAGAAGGCGCCCCCTGTTCTTGATGCTGCAGATCGTCGGGTTCACCTGCTTTGATGTAATGCCATGCGAGAGTGCGTGGTTTGTTTGTGCATGTGTGTTGTGTGTGTTTGTGTGCGTATGCGTGTGCGTGTGCGCATGTAAGTATGTGTGTCTTTGTGAGTGATTCTGTGTGTGTGTGTGTGCTAGTGTGTGTGCATGTGTGTGCGTGCGTGCGTGCGTGTGTGTGTGTTGTGTGTGTGTGTGTGTGTGTGTGTGTGTGTGTGTGTGCGTTTGTGCATGTCCGGGCATACGCACACACTGTATGTTAACCAACACTGGCTGACGTGCACAACAAACTACTGACGCATGTACTTTGTATACGCGCATGCACGCACCAGCTTTTTGTGGAGTCAGGCTGATATCAGGTGCTGCACTAAATTGGTTGGCTTCAGCAGCTCCCCCGTTTTCTGACATGCCATGCGGCACTCCTTCTTGCTCTCCTGCAGGTTATTGCAGTGTAGCACTGAGTCATGAATGCGCTATGGCATCAAAATCTTCCCTAGCTCCCAATTCATTACCTAAACTGCCTTGCTTGTCTATCTGCTCCTCCTCCTCTTCACTTCCACTGCCATATTCCCCCAAGCCAAGCTGGTTCATTCTGCCGTGAGGTCAATGCCAGGTACAGCCAGCCTAACAATGATTTGGATAATTGTATTTGAACTCAAACAACATTTTTTAGCTTTATTTGAGCAACAAAAGGGCTGGCACACCATCAAATGAGCACACAATTATATAAACGCAATCAATTGTGTACGTCCTGCAATGTCCAATGGCTGTGTTCACCACCAAGCTGTGACAAGGGCTTGCCAAGTGGCCCCTGTTAACATTGCCGTCAAATCTGGGACAGGTGCTGCTCTAAGACTCTCACAAACACAATGATACACGCACGCACGCTCGCTCGTACACACACACACACACAAACACACACACACAAACACACACACACACACATACACACACACGCACACACACACATATATACACACACGCTCATATGCACACAAACGCTCGCATGCTCACACACATGCACACACGCACACACGCACACAAGTGCACACAAATACACATGCACACAAACTTGCATACGCGCACACGCACACACACGCAGACACTCATACACACACGTAGACAAACATAAATACACACACACACATACACACACACACGCATACACACACACACATAGACAAACATAAATGTACACAAACATACACACATACACAC
>Ga0307947_1000284_pt1:0-30000 | contig 33655 bp, 34 predicted proteins | sample OrgLakmetagen232_FD_201840 | JGI IMG/M metagenome (GOLD analysis project Ga0307947, IMG submission 201840) | Saline water microbial communities from Organic Lake, Antarctica - #232 | ecosystem: Environmental > Aquatic > Non-marine Saline and Alkaline > Saline | place: Antarctica: Organic...
AGAGAGAGAGAGAGAGTAAGACAGATTGTAAATATAAGCAGACAGGGATGATTGACCCTGTTTCCTATGAACAGCCTAATGAGGGGCTGTGTTGGTCATTAAAAGGCACGCATGCAAATATGATTGATGTTGAGCAAACTGCTTGTTCATGGTTAGCGTGAAATGAAATGGACTTTCTGTGTGTAAAAGCATTGCGCCCGAGTCTGCGCTGAGCTTAATAGTGTGCACTGCATCTCCCGCCAAAATGCACGCCAGCATGTGCACTTTATGAACAGTGCTCGCACTGATCAAGTGTGTTGTGATTTTGAATCAATATATTAAAATTTAGATTTATTAGATTATTTAGTGAACAGTGCTCGCACTGATCAGGTCCCCATGAAGTAGCTTCCAACGCCACATTTCCCGCCCTGCATTAACTTTGTGTGTTCCTAAAGCAAAAATAGCGCGTGTTGTAATTATAAACAATTTATTTAGTCGCACAGATCGTGTAGTGCGTAAAGTAGCAAGCCCCCCTACATATTATTGGTTCCAGGGCTGTATGATATAGGTCGTCCCCATGGCTGGTTGACCGAAACTGTGCCAATAAGCTATCCACCCAATTCAAAGCCCCCATACATCATCTGAATGCAAGGTACTTGATGTCATATATAAACCATTGACATTTGCTGGTAATTCGGCATTCTGGGGGGCTGTGTTGGGCCCGGTGCATATTTTGCACCCACTTTGGCAGGGAAAAGGTACATTTCTGAACTTGCCCTGATTGACCTCTGCTTCAGGATATAGGCATTTTAAATTTCATATAACAATGCTGCAATGTTGAATTTGGGACAGGGTACTGGGAATGCCGGCGTATGGGAGGCACTCACACAAGGGACACAGGGGAAAAAGGCAGATAAATCTGCTGCTCCATACCTGCTGCGAGTTTCAGCCCAGTTTCTGCTTTTAGAGTTGCGGTCTAAAATATTAATTAAATTGAAATTTAAATGGGGCCAATCGGTGGCCTGGTTGAAATTTGGTGCAAATTTGTGTAGCGTGACATGCAGAAATTTCCGCCTGTGCTTTTCCGGCTCCATTATAAATCCTCAATTATACACCACATAGTTGCGGTCTGAATTATCAATCCCTATAAAATTTACAGGGCGGGGATTGGTGCAGTGTGTGAGCAATGGTGTCTCTTTTTGTAGCGACATGTGAAATTTCATTGTGAGCCACCCACCGGGTCTTTCCGTCTGCTTTCTTTGTTGGCAAGTTAAGAATAAATCAAGCTATCCAACACAACCTTCAGCTCCCAAACCGGTGGAGTGGTTGGGGAGACAGAGCCGAAATTGGCTTATTGGCACAATTTGACTAGGAAAGGGCGGTCCAGCCATGGGGACGACCTATAGCTATGTTGCATGTAGTATGCATGTACAATGTACACACTTTGTGCATGTATAATAGCAGAGGGGGCGACTGAACGCATGCCCGAAATGGTTCTTTTTTACACTTGGGTTGCAGCCATTCACCACCCCTTTATCCAATTGGGACCATTCTTGTATCAAATGAAAGCTGACATTGTTAGCTACATATTTTGTGCTTATGTGCTTATATTCACGTAAAGCAATATGCGTTGATAGGAATCCGTTGATAGAAACCAAAGTTCAAACTGGTCACCAAACCCTATGGCTTACCATGGACTCACTGACTTTCACTCCATTTTTTGTGTGATGATTATTAGTTAATAGGACCACAATAGCACCACATAAGATGTGGTTTGGTGTGGTGGGTGATCCGTTGTGAAGATTTGGTAAAAGTAGGGTTCACGCCAATGCAAATTAGACATGCGCGCCATAATTTGTTATGATTGGAAACAAGTTTGACTGTAGCTTGTTGAGGCGCTCATCCAGGAACATTTGAAAAACATGCCCAATAGGGGGTCAGTCGCCCCCCTCTGGTATAATAGAGCTATGTTGTATGCATACAGCGTGTGCATGTATGATATAGCTCTGTTATATGTACACACCGTGTGAATGGCTGCTCCCCTGCAAAGGAAATGACACTAAAAATCTTGTCTTGAGCCAACTTTAGGTACGGTTCCGGCAAATTCTGTGCCTCTTTCCGTGGCCTCACTCACACTCGTGGCCTTACTCAAGGCCAGTCGCTTGTGCGCTGAATTATGTGGAGGAAATAATCACTGCTCACATAGATTTAGGAAGCAGAAGCTTTGGTACCGTAGATCCTCTGCACATGAGAGAAGTTGCATTTAATGGGAATCAGGAGGACTGCAGGCTCAGGACTGGAGCTAACACCTGGTGAGATATCTTGAATGATTCATGGCTTGCACAGGAGAGCTAAAACCTGGTGAGGTATCTTGAATGATTAGTGGTTGAATGATCAATGGTTGGATGCTTAATCGTTGAATGATTAATGGTTGAATGAATGGTTTGCACATACTACTTAATATGTACGCAGCTCAAGGCAGCAAACCCAAGTGCATCTTTTGGAGAGCTCGCCAAGATCGTGAGCGAACACTGGAAGAACGTCAGCTCCGAGGAGAAAGCTACGTACGAGGCTATGGCCAAGCAGGTAAAACTTAAAGCAATGAAATAAAGGGTTCAGAACAAAATGTCAAAGAGAGAATAAGGCGTCAGAGGGATGAAATTGGGCTGGGTGGAAAACTCATCCCTAAAACTTTGCTTTTTTACAATGAGAATATGATAATACTGTGGGAGTGAACATTTACTACTGTCCGCAACACCTGTCAGACAGGCTTCTTTACTGGCAAACCATACTAATCTAGATCACTTTAAGGTAGCTAGTTTGTAATTTGTGCAGTTGGTTACAGCCAAAGGCATTTGGAACCTAATTTTAATGTTTAAACACTCTTGTTTCCCAGCTGCAGATGCAATATGTTCAGAATTGTACTATAAAGGAGTCAGGAACACAGCGTCATCCTTTCACTCCATTACCACTGTCACTGCCATGTATTGTGCAGGACAAGATAAGGTACACTGAAGCAATGGCACAGTACAAAGCTGGAGGGGGAGGAGCAGAAGGAGGAGGGGGGGAGGAAGAGGAGGAGGAAGAAGAGGAAGCATAAATTGTTCTTTTACCGATTTGTTGTTGTAATATTACCCTAATCCCGCACCCAATTACAAAGCAGACGCTACTGGTCAAGTTTCAAGCACCAGGCGAGGCATAGAGCAGAAGCTTTTCCGAACGAACCAGCCAGCTAGAGTCCCTGGTTTTACCCATGGTCATCTGATTCTTGACACTATTTAGAGAAATAATTGACTGATGCAATGCCACACGTACTGATTGTGGTACGTGCCTTGTGTATTTTGTCTTGCCCTAAGCTAAGCTCAGTGTCCACTCAAAGCTGACTGGGAAGAAGTCAGGTTGAAAGTGTCCAGCACAAGCTGACTCGCAGAAAATTTGCACAGAAGACGCCTTCGCAGAGTTTACAAGGTTTACGAGTTTACATGTTATACAAGGTTTACAGAGCTTACTGAGTAAGCCATCAGTAAACAAATTGGGGTGGGATGCGTATGTAAAACATTTAATAAATGTGGTAATTGTTTTTGTAGCACCTGGAAAAGCACGTGTGACAACATTGCAGCAGCACTGAACAAAATCAGTAAACAATCAAGCATCTGCCAGGACCAACCGACCGCAATGAACTAAAGAGGGGGAATCATCTGTGATTTGTTGGGCACATAAAAACATGGACTGTCACACTGAGGATATCAAGAATGAAGGAGACAAATATTATTTTACATAAAACTTAGCAGCACATGCACAACGAGAGGGTCTGGAACATCAAACATGGTCTGGTTAATCACTCTATTGCTGCGGGCTCTGCTGCTTGATTAACTTTGAACCAGCACTTGCCTGGCTAAGACTGTAGAATCGTGTATAAAGAGCGAAATTGATATCAGATATTAAGCAAACTAGCAGGCACTTCCCGTTGTTTGTCTTCAACACCTGACACAGCAAAGCAAAGCACAGCAGGACCAAGGACTTGTTCAATTGAAGCAGCATATTTTGACTCTTTCTATCTGCCTTGGAAACCATCAGCACCTTGCAGCCAAGATGTAATGATGTTTGTTCTTAACAGAAGACGCCTTTGTCGAAGCAGTGCTCCTCACTAGACATGTACTTTGGAGTTTCCTTGTACTTCTTGCTTAGGGTTTACAAAGGGGAAATTCCAGAGGGGGGGGACTAGGCAAAAGCCAAAAAATGCTCCTCTTTGCATGAAAGGTGCAACTACTCACACGTCACTTCATCAAATTGGATCCAACCTAACTTCAAACTGATGCTGGCTTTATAAGCTTCCCGAGCATGTGCTCAGATTTTGACAAGTCGCCCGGCGTACAGAATGACAGGACTAAAAGCACACGTCGTGCACCTGTACCCTAGATGGGTGCTTTCCAGGGAAATGGCACATTGATTTGCATATCTCGCCAACCACTTGCTCTTTTTGCCCCATTTCTCTTGCAGTGATCTTTATTGATTATAAGGACTTCAAAACAATAAAAATCACCGGGTTTGGTGCGCTGGCTGGTCAGATACAGCATATGGCTGCTCAAAAAGTAGGGTTCACGCCGCGGCCGATCTGGCACGTGCGCCGGAACTGGCTGGGTTTAGGCTCCACTGTTTCTTCCATTTGATGCTGATCTTAAACCTAGCCAGTTCCGGCGCACATACCCTAGGAGCATCCAAAGAAAGCCTGATTTTGGGCTTTAGTCCCCCCCCTCTGGTGGAATTCAGGCCGTTCCTATTCATGCCCCAAAGAGCATCTGTGCTTTGTTCTCCAGGTGGGATGTTGTGTGTTTCTGCATCCATTGGGTGGTGCAGAACACAAAACAACATCCGATCCTAATCCATGCCGGTAGTGTTTACACTTTTCTTTCTTTCTGTCAGGTAAAGGCAAAATACCAAGATGAAAGATAGAGTTTGAAGAAGCCACATGTTGTGCGGTGTTTAGGCGTGCTCGATGAATCCAGGAAAGAGTAGTGCAGAGCCGTGGCCTATGATGCCCAGTGGTCAGCATAAGGTACTTCATACAATCCCATCAATCCCATCATCTCGGACAACAAACTCCCAGGGAAATTCAAGCCATAGCCATGCAAGCACCAAAAAGCGTGCAGATTTCTTCAGAGAATAACTCACAGCTAGTAGAAGATCACCTTGACGGGTGTCATGGACCTGTTGCAATTGTTCAAATGGTTTTTTTTCTTGATTTGCTCGTGTGCACTGAGGCCTGTGCGCCGTCGTGTACCTCTCAATTCAAGGTCCTCCCTGGCTTGCTGCCTCCGCTCCGGATGCAAGCAAACTGGACCCGCAACCCAGCAGCCCGCTAGTGAGGGTGATGGTGCGCAATTCGTGCGTGGGAACAGATGTCACATAAGTCAATCCTTGCCTTCGAGCTGGCGTCGCTGGGTCTTGAGCTTGTCCTTGGCCCGACGGCGTTGTCTTAAGCTCATCTCAGAAAGCAGGTAGGGGGCCTTCGAAGGTCAGCTAGCCAAGGTACCTTGCAATCTTACAAAGCGACGGCCAACGTTCAACCCGAAAACTTCTTAAACCAAGGTTGGAACAAGCTGGTTTCCCTGCCAAACAAAGGTTGCGTGCTTTTCGAGAAGCCATGCAGGATTCCATGAGTGCAATGCCAAAGATTTCCAGCCACCTGTTCAGAAGCTATAAGTTATAAGGCACCAAAGTTAAATGGAGATTTAAAATAATTATATTTCCTCGTTTGAAATATCAAAATTTTCAGCTGCCGACAGCTCAGAGGATGTCCTCATCAGAGGAGGACTCAGAGGAGACCAGTTCAGAGGCTTGCTCAGATGAGGCTTGCTCATCAGGAAGCTCACAGGACCATAGTGACAGCGACAATGTGCCTGTTAAGGACGAAAAAATAACGAGGTGCGCTTGCCTGTGCCTGTACTATGGAAGCACTGAGCCCAATTTACAAACACAGTGTCAAGAGAACCAAAGGTCCACGGTGCTCCGTATGCATTGCGCAGGAATACTGGGGTCGTGGATGGAAGCAAGGGGGATGATTGGGACGGGACAGATGCGCTGACATTGCGCAGACAAAACATCAAGGCGCTCCTAGACAACAGGTAACGACAAACACCTCCTTCATACAATATACACACACACACACACGCACACACACATGCACACACATACTAACACACTAACACACATGCTCAAATGCAAACACGCATGCGTGCAGACACAAACACACACACACAAATGCAATCAAACACACACACATATAAACGCGACCAAACACACACGCATGCGAGCACATACACGCACAAACATACACATGCAAGCATCATACACACGCAAAGCCAGATTGTTTGCTTTTGACCCCTCAGCTTATGGTCAAAGAATTTTTTTGTGTGGTCAGTCTGGAGTTGCGGCGAGCCTCGACTACGCGCTTGACACAAGTGCAGCAAAGCGAAGTGGTCCTGCGCCAGGCTTTTGTGTCCCCCAAGCCTGGGGCTGGTGCAGGAATGTCAGAGGTGCGCGCTCTAGGAGGGCCAAAATCTCTCACTCTCTCTCTCTCTCTCTCTCTCTCTCTCTCTCTCTCTCTCTCTCTCTCTCTCTCTCTCTCTCTCTCTCTCTCTCTCTCTCTCTTTCACACACACACACACACACACACACCAGTGTTTTTGTTTAAGGGGACGCGTCGCGTTTTAAGCATTCTGCGTCGCTTTTTAAGGGTTTTTAAGCGACACACCAAAGCCCCGCAGGGTACCCTGTGTCGTGCGTGCAAATTGTTCCTATGCAAAGCCCTTTTCCTTCTGTATGATAACCACTTTGTACAATAAATGCCAAATTTTTGGCCGTTTTTGGGGGGAAAGGCTTGCGCTACACACTTTTTTGGCTAGAGCACCCTGCGTAGCGCGTTTGACTTAGAATGCTACATACCCCAAAATTTAAAAAAAACACTGACACACACACAAGTATGCACCCAACAAGAAGCTATAAAGCACCCATATGAACTACAACTTCAAAATTGCAATAAAGAGTTCACAAAATAGGGGAGATAGCAACAAAGTCCCGTGAAGACTGCTACTGCTACACTTTCATCAATTTTTGCTTGATGTGGGGATGTGGGGAGCTGATTCCACGCCTGCGTTAGTGGCTTTTGTGTGTGTGCTTTGGGCAGGGCCCTTATGCTTATGCTGCAGGAATGAAAGGCCGCACGCCAGCGTGGTAGCACCCAGCTTGAGGAAGCTGCCGTCATGATTTGTGTGTGTGCCCCACTGTGTTTTCATGCTTGTGCACGACATTGGAATGCACCAGCAGAAGAAGACACTCGTATAGATCCGAAGTGTGCCTCCATCGCCATAGCACTTTATTTGCGACAAAGCAGTGGCCTCTCCAGAGAGGAAAAGCAAGTTTTTTGCTAAATTCCCACTCCACTCCTGCCTCGTTATTTGTCCGACCACACTGATTTATTGCTACATTCCCACTCTACTCCTGCCTCGTTATTTGTCCGACCACACTGTTTTTTGCTACATTCCCACTCTACTCCTGCCTCGTTATTTGTCCAATCACACTACGTCGTCCTTTTAATTTCTATTACATCCCCCCCCTTCCCCCTCGACACACAGACATGCGTACGTACACATAACTATACACACACATAAATAAACACACAAACAAACTCACACACACACACCACAGGAGCTGCGCAAGCGCCTCCTGGCACGCAAGCACTTTGTGCCCTGGGGCCAGAAGAAGCCGTTTACCACACCTTTGCTGCCACCCACTGCCAGCCTCCCCCCTCCTCCTCCCCCCCTGCAAGAGGCTCTTCCGGAGGGGGTAGAGCCGCTCGTGTTGTGGGCACCTCCTCCAAGTAACAGCCCTGGCGAAGAAAGCAGTGGGGCAGGAAGAGCACCGCAGCAGGAAGCCATACCTCCAGGTGCAGAAGGGTGCTGTGTGTTTATGTGTGTTTATGTCTGTGTATGTGTGTATTTTTATTAGAGACGCTGAAAGTGAAGTATGGCTGGGTGTAGGGTTGGCCATTTCCCTCTATTTGTACATTGCAAGTGACCATCTGTTTGGAGAGGTCCCTGCCTCAATGTATACTGCAGTTCTGGAATGCACTGATAATGCTGCTCCCTCCAAAAGTCTAGCCAACCCTGAGGGACTGCAGCCAGTGATCTTTTGTGCTGTCTGCAGACTGCAGACACTTCGACGCATCAACGGTGTGGCTGTGTGAAGACCTATGCTGGTGTATGATCTGCTGGTATACTAAAGCCCTAAATTCTGGTATGCTGTTATGTTGCATCATCCTGGCATGCAGGTATCCTCAATGTTGGCATGCTGGGGCCATAAGATGGCTGATGCCATCTTAGCCCATGAGGGAGTGTGGAGTGCACGCACGAACACACATACACACACACTCTGACACACACATGCAGACATAAATGCACAAGCTCACACACAAGTACGTTCATACACACACACACATGCACACACATATGTTCACAGGTGCAATAGTGGTGGATCCCATGCTGGTGAGATGGCTGAGGCCACACAATTTTGAGGGAGTGTGGAGAGCTGGCACTTTACTTACGCGCACACACACATACGTTCACAGGTGCAATCGTGGTTGATCCCATGCTGGTGAGATGGCTGAGGCCACACCAACGTGAGGGAGTGGCCTTCATGTTTGACTGTGTGGCAGGCCTACGGCTGCCGGAGGGCCGAGGTGGGCACATGTGCTTGTGCTTGTGGGTATGTGCATGTGCTGTGCCAGTGCGTAAGTGTGCCAGTGTGCATATCAGTGTGTGTATGTGTGTGTGTGTTTGTGGTGTGTGTGTGTGTGTGTGTGTGCTCGTGCTGTGCCAACAGGTGCGTGTGCCATAATGTGACTGTGCACATGCCTAGAACAAACGAGAGAGTGTGTGTGTTGGAGTGCTAGCTATTTTTTACATGTGCTTCATGAGCTGTGCTACAATTCTTGGAGCCACGATTGCAATTACGTTGGGTGGCTCACCGCAAAGAATGACCAGGAGGACCCCTGCGCCTCTTGCATGGTCTGCAGAAACAAACCGCTGTGCATTGCAGTCCATTTGTTTGCTGCTGTTTGATGGGCTCTGCCAAAACAAGCAGTGTGAGCACCAGCAAGAGTCCATCCTTCGTGCATGCTGGTCACTATCAGCATCAACTTTGCTTTCACTCCTTATTGCTGTGCGTGCCTTCCCTGCTGTGAATAGAACACCAACGCAGCTAGAAATCATCACGTCCTGCATGAAGTGAGGGAGTGCTGCGTGCCGTTGTCTATACATGCCACTGTGCCCATTATTGCTGACAGTGAAACGGTTTCTGCTCGTAACTGCAGGGTGCATCCTGGCAGATGACATGGTGCGTATTGTGTGCTCTTATATATGTGTGTGTGTGTGTTTGTGGGCATGTTTGTGGGCGTGCAAGTATATGTATGTTTGGCAGATGACATGGTGCGTTTTGTGTGCTCTAATAATTGTGTGTGCGTATGTTTGTGGGCATGCAAGTATGTATGTTTGGCAGATGACATGGTGCGTGTTGTGTGCTCTAGAATATGTGTGTTTGTGGATGTGTGGATGTATGTATGTTGAGGTGTTTGGTGTGGGTGCACACGCGAGGTGGATAGGAGAGGGGAGGAGGGGGGGGGGGGAGGGATAGCGAGTCTGCGTATATGCCTAAGTGGTTGTAGAATAAAAAGCACGATGCATAGCAACAGCATTCCCGCCACCGTCGTCAGCAGGGCTTGGACAAGACCCTGCAAGATAATCTCACTTGCCCTAGGCACAATCACATGCCCTATATTCTGCACGATCATGTGCCTATATGCCTGATGCGACACAATCATATGCTCTATCTGTCCAGGGCTTGGGCAAGACCCTGCAGGGCCTAGCCCTGCTGTGGACCCTGGTCACGGACGGCCACCTTCTGTTGGGAGGCAAGCCCATGGCCAAGCGTACCATCATTGTGTGCCCCACCTCGTTGGTGTCCAATTGGGACAGTGAAGCCACAAAGTGGCTCAAGGTGTGGCGTGTGTGTGTGTGTGTGCGTGCGTATGTGTGTGTTTGCATCTCAGAGGGGGTGGGGGCATAAAATTTTGGTAGGGGAAGTCAAGGCAAGGGCACAATTTGTGCACCATCAGGGGTGGTGAGGTATAATGAGGTGTTGTGGTGAGTAGGGTGCATGATCTAGGGTGTGCATGATCTGGTGAGTAGGGTGCATGATCTAGGGAGTCGTGGAGGTATAATGATGTGTTGTGGTGAGTAGGGTGCATGATCTAAAGCAAGGCCTGCACTTGAAACGCGCGGATGAGGTTGGAGGGGGGCAGGGCAGGGAGGATGAAGCACGGCAAGAAAAGGTGCAGGTTGGAGAGCGGGTGGGACAAAATAATAACATAAGGACTCAATTATTGTCCGACTTGGTGTCTCAGTTTTAGACATCTCCTCCAACATTTTGAGGATGTTAGGGATTGGGCGGACTTGTAGAGCATGGTGAAAATTTTTGTAGCAAAAAATGTACTCTGTGAGTCTCTGTGTGTGTGGGTGTGTGGGTGTGTGTGTGTGTGTGCGTGTGTGTGTATGTGTGTGAATAATGTACATACACACCATTGCTGAAGATAATACTCATCACCGGTTGAAGAATGTGCATCATTTGAAAATTGTGCATACACATCACCAGAAAGACCGGGTTGCAAAAGATACATTGTTGTTGGTTGTGCTTTTTTGTGAGGCAGCTTTCCTACAGGAGCAGAGGAGGTCTCCATCGAGCTTGTCTTGGGTTAACCCAAAAGGTTTCGATCTTTGCCCAGAAACACTTTGCCAGCATCACCTTACACAACAAAACTCCCTCCAAAATACTGTGCTAGTTGCAGCGATCGAAGGGTTGTAGCCTTGACCTGAAAATGTGTGTTTGTGTATGTATGCACATTTTATTTCTTCTTTGCAATGTGTAGTGTGTGTGTCTTTTGCTTCAATTGCAGGGGCGGCTGAGCACGCTGGCGCTGAGTGAGGCCTCCCGTGATGACGTTGTCAGCAGCATCACTCGATATCTGCACCCATCAAACCCGTACAAGGTGGGCCCTCTATGTACTACCTTGTAAGCAGCATCACTACAATGTAAGCAGCATCACTCGGTAACTGCACCCATCAAACCCATGCAAGGCGGGCCCTTTATGTACTACCTTGTAAGCAGCATCACTACATTGTAAGCTGCATCACTCGGTATCTGCACCATCAAACCTGTACAAGGTGAGACCTCTATGTACTGATTGCCTAATTACCTATTTACGCCCCTCTGCATTTAGAGCCTTTTGCCGCAAATTATTGGTTGGAACGTTGAATGTCTTGCTCTTAGTCTCCAAACAATAACGCTCCGTTTCCTTTCTGTTGTATCATTTAACCCTCATGCATTCTTTCCTATGCACGCACAGCTCGGGTCTTTGCAGACCTTGTGAGATCTTTGCTTGCTGTCGTTTGGACACACGTGTGCACAGCAGCAAGACGACACACCTGACCCCTTGCTTGCAAAGCGTCTCTGTTATATGCTTTCCGTGCTTTTATGTGTAGGTGCTGATCATATCGTATGAGACGCTGCGCCTCCATGCAGCACGTTTGCAGCAGCCAGGGGCGTGCGATCTGCTCATATGCGACGAGTGAGTGATGTGTGTGTGCATGTGTAGGTTGTGTGTGTGTTTGCAATCTGCTCATATGCCACATGTGAGTGATGCGAGTGTATTTGTATGCATGTGCCTGTGATCTGCTCATGGATGGTAAGGGTGCGTATTCAGATAAATGTCTCTCTCTCTCTCTTCTCTTTCTTTTTCTTGGGCTCCCACCTGCACCTGGATGTATGTATTGGTACTTCCTTTAGTTGTTTTTGTAGTGGGGATAGTCATGGTGGCTGCAGAACGCAGTCTTGATCTGTGTGTTTTGGGGGGGGAGGGGGGGGCTCCTGCCTATGCACGTTAAGCTGTCCTTTTTATCATATATAGTTGTTATGTAAGCTAGAGCCATGCATGTGCGTGAAAAGCGCATGTATGGTGCTACTAACAGGATCTGCGGTCGAAATATTCTCGTGTACAACGTATTCACATGGTTCTGTGGTCCGCCTCTTCACCTGTACACGTTTGCAAACAGTGCCATGCTAATTCAACAGTACAGCAGCACCATGCCTAAACCACAACCACGCGCAGGGCGCACCGCCTGAAAAATGACGCCACGCTGACCAACCGCGCCCTGAGTGCTCTGCCCTGCACTCGCCGTGTGCTGCTGAGCGGGACGCCCATGCAGAACCACCTTGACGAGTTCTTTGCTATGGTGGACTTCTGTAACCCGGTGTGTTACTATCAGCGCTATGTGCGCGTCACCGTGCTGTTGTGGCTGGTGCACGTGATGTGTACCTAAACACTCTTTAACTCTTGATTTATCTTGCCTCAGATAAGCAAAGTATTGTTTTAAGCTGGGGTATTAATATTGTGCTGTAATTTTTTTCGGTACACAACACAGGGTGTGCTGGGGGGGCCAGCGGAGTTCAGGCGCCATTTTGAAGGCCCCATCTTGGCAGGAAGAGAGCCTGGGGCGTCACCAGAGGTGTGTGTGCTTTTTAGCATCAAAATGATGGGGCATGAACAGGCATTAAGCTGGTGTTTTTTGTCAGTTGCATTGCCTGCATGGGAAAATTGCTCGTTTTGCAAGGAGCATGGGAGCATGGTCGGCCAGATCATTGAGAGTGTGCTGTACATGCTTTAAAATTTAGCTTTAGCCAAGACGGAGGCATCACTGTAAGAAAGATACACTGCTCACCAATGTCGAATCATAATTGAATGTTGTACACACTGCAGCATCCATGCGTAACACTTGAAGCCTACAGGATAGATTAGGCATTGGAGCATTGGAGCATTGGAGCATAAATGCTGTGTACAGACAAAGCTCATTAACCATCACATACGAGCTTTACTTACAAACACATGCGCAACAATTGCAACCACACAGGAGGTGACTGCTGGTGAGACAAAGTCTACAGAGCTGAGTGAGCTCATCAACACCTTCATCCTGCGCCGGACCAACACGCTGCTGTCAGCTCACCTTCCTCCAAAGGTGCAGTGCGGTGTAGTGCAAGCGCAGTGCCTAAAATGGCGTACGTAGCGCTGGAATTGTCGTGTGCAGCGCGGAAATACATCAAACACCTCATCCTTCACGCTTTCCAACGACCCTAATCCACACCTTGCCCTCACATATCCCCAACCACCCTTATCCAGAATACCTATAGCCTCCCCCAGGTTCCCAATTGTTGTATCTTGCCTCCCCACACACAGGTGGTGGAGGTGGTCTGCTGCCACCTCACACCGCTTCAAACGGCCCTGTACAACCACTTCTTGGAGTCCAAGGTGAGCCTCTCATGTGCCCAAAGACTTTACACAGGCATACGTACCCTGTTGCACAGATTGCACCTCGCAGGCACACACACCCCTTTCATCCTCCACCATATTATTGAATGAATGATGAAATGATGGATGGAAGAGAAAAAAGGGGCAACCAATATTGTATATAGAGACTGTATGACCGTATTCAAGCTTTCCCTGCCGTCCATGTTTAAACACATAATTCTGACCAGCCCCACATACTTTCCTCCTGCCAAAGCGTTTTGGCAGGGCCACGCTCCGCGTTGTTTAAGATGGGCATGGATTCAGCCAACAAGTGTGATTAGACATGTTAGTGTCGATGTGCAACTATCACAGCAAGTATCAAGTACTACACACAGACCCTCTACTGAACGTGCAATCACTTCAGTCATGAGGCATGCACTCGCATCAAGCAGCGGCTTCTTCACTATAAAGAAGAGAAAAGGAAATCTCTACGCAGGGAGTGAAAAATGACTCCCCACATTTATGGGGGTTTCACTGCCATTGCTTCATATACGCCCTTCTTTGCTCCTAAATGTGCACCCATTCCTGTCAGCAAACCCTTGACCATCCATCAATGCTGCTCACGAGCCCTCCTTCCTCATTGGTGCGCACCCACTGTTTCAGGCGGCACGCAAGATTTTAGGAGGCAAGGGCTCTACCGGAGTGCTTCCTGCCATCTCCAACCTGAAGAAGCTGTGTAACCATCCAAAGGTAGGCAGGGAGCGCTTAAGCAAAGGTAGCTCTCTAGGACCCCCCAAGATGTGTGGCCACTCAAAAGTTAGTTTGCAGATGCTCTCTGGGACCCCCGAAAATGTGTGGCCTCTCAAAGAGAGTTTGCAGATGCTCAACGTCTAGAGAAGCCCTAAAACCACCAAAGGAGGGGAAGGCGTTACACCAGGTTGAAGCTGGATAAGCGCGCAAAGGCAGGCAGCAGTGGTACGAAGGCAGGCTTTGCAGTGGTACAAAGGCAGGCTGGGCAGTGGTACAAAGGCAGGCAGCAGTGGTACAAAGGCAGGCAGCAGTGGCACAAAGGCAGGCTGGGCAGTGGTACAAAGGCAGGCTGGGCAGTGGCACAAAGGCAGGCAGGCAGGCAGCAGTGGTACAAAGGCAGGCAGGCAGGCAGCAGTGGTACAAAGGCAGGCAGGCAGGCAGCAGTGGTACAAGGCCTGTTCTCTCTGGATTTGTACTAAGCTACAGCTTTTAGCAGAGGCTGAACCTTCTACTGCCGTGCTGTTGTGCGTTGCATTGAGATCCCAACACATCGGCCAATGATGGAGAAAGTGAGCTGCTAAACATTGGTGCTCACACGCGGACTTTGTCCAGCACTAGAACATGGGTGCCATCTCCATCTCCACAATATCCATCTGTGAACGTATTGCTACGTGATCTGTGATCTACCACGGTACCAGCCTTATGATTACTCCAGCTCATCTGTGGGGATGCCAGCTCCCTCTATGTGTGTGTGTGTGTGTGTGTGTGTGTTTTTAGTACTTTTAGGGATTTCTTGCAATCAGAATCGGACTTGGAGCATCAGAGTGCGGATTGGGCAATTCCCGTGACTGATGAATCGTTTGCTATTCAGTAAACACTTCTTAAGAAAGACCGGGCTTACCATGCACAAGGCCTGCCGCATCGTGACGTGTCTGTTATTCTTCCTTACAGCAACTCATTCGCGATTGCTGTGGACTGTAATAATTCCATGTATCTTCTTGTCCTAACGCCTTGCTCAGCATAAAGCATATGCCTTGATTCCTGCAACTGCAGCTCCTGTACTCGTTTACCATGCCAGCATTGTCATCAGGCCTTCATAAACCTTTTGTCATGTGTTGGCAGCCGATAAACCCATTATGTAAATGTGGGGGGCGGTCATTGCTTTTTGTTACATTCCTGCGTCTGCAGCTCATTTACGACGCTGCGCACTGCATTTTCGAGGTCCCTGCTCGCTCATTGTGATGCTTTGCTCATCTGTAGGGTTGGCCAGAACCATATATATACGGTGTATATACGGTACTTTTGGCAGGGAAATCATCAAATATACGGTGTATATATACGGTTCTGGCCAACCCTACTCATCTGTGATCCTACACCCTACACATACACTGTCCTGCGTTTGCAGCTCATTTACGACGCCGTGCACAGCAAAGTCCTAGGCGATGATGTCTCAGGCTCAAAGGGCAGCAAGGGTGGCAGTTGTGTTGCTGGTTTTGAGGTGCGTGAGGATTGATTGGTCTAAAGTGTGCTCTTGGGAACGCGACTCGTGCTGCAATGTCACGTGCTGAGTTGCTTCCAGGGTCTGATCGAATACATATTGCAGATTAATCTCTTCAACATGATTAGTTTGCCCAATGGGGGGGGGGACACAAGCCTCTGCTCCCTTTCACAGTATTACAGACCCAATACGTTTTTGTATCATATGATATATTGTCACTACTCGCTCTGATCTTTTACACTTGCCTTCATAGGATGTAGGATTTATCCGATGGTGCTGCTCCCCTCTTTTTGTTACAACAGCCAAACTGGCAAAACGAATGCATGACTCGTGCAGTGCGTTCCTAAAAGCTAACAGTATGGGCTCCCAGGAATTATCTGTGTGTGTGTGTGTGTGTGTTTGTGTGTGTGTGTGTGATTACAGTATAACGTGTTAGTAATCACCAACGCAGAATGTGGCGGCAAAACGGATGCATGATGTGTGCAATCCGTCACTGACAGTAGCTTAAGGTTGGCCAGAACCGTAGGTATGCACCGTACATGACCGTATATACATACATGGTTTTGACCGTATATATATATACCTATATATGGCTTTGGCCAGCCTGAGTGTGCTGTGTGATTACTGACGCAGAATGTGGCGGCGCTGTTTCCCCCTCTCCTATTTGACGACGGCCGGCCTGGAAGGGGGGGCATGGCGTCTGGGTGGGAGCTGAGCAGTGGCAAGTTTGCAGTGGCTGCGCGCATGCTGCATTTGCTATCCACAGAGACGGATGAGAGGTGTGTATGAGTGTGTACGCTGTCATGCTGCACCTGCTGTTTACAGGATTAATTGAGAGGCGTGTCTGTGCTTGTGTCGTGTGTGTGCGCTGCACCTGCTGTTTACAGGATGGGATGAGAGGTGTGTCTGTGCTTGTGTGTCATGTGTGTGTGTGTGTTTGTGCAGCACCTGCTGTCCTCAAATACATAGAAGATGTAAGCAAGTGTGTGCTTAAAAAGCGTGTGTGTGTATCCATGTATGTGTGTGTATGTTTGGCTGTGTGTTTTCGGGGAAGGGGAAGTAACTTGCCTGTGGCTCGCTAAGTCGGGGGTGGTGAACCATGAGTGAATGAGTGGCTGAATTGTGTGATACGAATAATATGATGACAAGGAATATATAGGCTTGTTTGAAATCCGTGTAGATCTGATCTGTGCCCTGCTCAAACCGCCTTGCAGGATTGTCATCGTATCCAACTACACTCAGACTCTGGACCTGTTTGCCACTCTGTGCCGGGAGCGTAATTATCCAGGTGTGTGTGTGTGTGTGCGTGTGTGTGGCTGCCCGTCTTTTGATCTTTCAAGCAGACAAAATTTAAGCTACCCTACCAGCTTTCCAGCACTGATTCTTTAACCCCGAAAAACATACAAGCACTTATGTTCTTGCACCAATGTACGTACAGAGCCTTGCACGTGCACGCATATACCAGTCCACATGTTCACACTCACACAAACACGCACTTATACACTCACATGCACAACAATATACATGCACATATACACAATGACTTACTCGCATAAGCGTGCATGGGGTTCATGCATGAACGCAGTGCTGCGCTTGGACGGCACCACGTCCATCAGCAAGCGTGAAAAGCTGGTGAGTGCCAGCTCGTATGCATACACTGTTTTTGTGTAAAAAGGGGAGGGTACAAATTAACAGAAGAATGATTTTAATATGTTGGTCATGCATAAGTGAATTTTGCATTGGGTCGAATGTGGGTTTGCCGTGCGGCGTATGGCAGGGCAATCCAATGGTGTTTGTCCTTCTTTTTGCATCTTGTTTGCTTGTGGCAGGTCGTGGCACTCTGTATTTCATTAGCTGGTACATGTCATTCATTTGCTTGTAAGTATCATTGTTTGTGAATACATTCATGTGCTTGTACATCTCACCTGTCCTTCTCATTACGTCCGGTTTGCTTGCAACAGGACAAGCAACTCGTGTTTCGTTTGCTCGTATAACAGGTGAAGGCATTCTGTGACCCACACCAACGTCAGTTTGTCTTCTTGCTGAGCTCTAAGGCGGGGGGCTGCGGCTTGAATTTAGTGAGTGCGTAGTGAGCGCTTGTGAGTGCTTTGTGAGTGCGTAGTGAGCGCTTGCGAGCGCTTAGTGAGTGCGTAGTGAGCGCTTGTGAGTGCTTAGTGAGTGCTTAGAGAGTGCTTAGTGAGTGCTTAAAGAGTTCTTAGTGAGCGGCTTGGATTTCAGTGAGGTCTAAGGCTGGGGGCTGCGGCTTGAACTTAGTGAGTGCGTAGTGAGCGCTTGTGGGTGCTTAGTGAATGCTTAGTGAGTGCTTAGTGAGCGGCTTGGATTTCAGTGAGGTCTAAGGCTGGGGGCTGCGGCTTGAACTTAGTGAGTGCGTAGTGAGCGCTTGTGAGTGCTTAGTGAATGCTTAGTGAGTGCTTAGTGAGCGGCTTGGAATTAGTGAGGTCTAAGGCTGGGGGTTGCGGCTTGACCTTAGTGAGTGCGTAGTGAGCGCTTGTGAGTGCTTAGTGAATGCTTAGTGAGTGCTTAGTGAGCGGCTTGGAATTAGTGAGGTCTAAGGCTGGGGGTTGCGGCTTGACCTTAGTGAGTGCCTATGGTCTTGGCCTTGCAGCCATGAAACAACATTTGTGGAAACAAATGATGCGGATCTTGCTATTATGCCTTTCATTTGTGATTTCTCTCCTCAGAGCCCCCAGCAGCTTCTCACCCTTGTCAATTGTAAGCACACTTTATAAGATGGTGCTGCCCACTATCTGCTGGGGGCAGTCTCGCCCATCCTCCGCACGCATGCCCCCACACACACGCCACAAAGCACGTCCCCCGCTCACGCATGACGCTCACAGTTTACGCTCGCGTGTCACGTTGTTACGCAGGAAGCACAGTTGGGCGTGTTTAGCATGTTGTCGCTCAAGAAGCACAGTCAGGCATTTTCAGCATGCTGTCACACAGAAATCACAGTCAGGCGTTTTCAGCATGTTGCTGCTCATTAACTGCGAGCAGCCTCACCCACCCTGTGCTCAAACATCTACTCAACACAGAGACACACACACACTCTACACACACACACACACACACACACACACACACGCACCTACTCACAGGTGGGGGCCAACCGACTCATCTTATACGGTGAGTGTGGAGCATGCATGGCAATGCGTCCTTGCAAATGTTGGGTTGGTTTTGGACTGTCACTGATCATAGATCTAGAGTCTACAAAATGACTCAGAACGGATTTAGGTGCGGTTTATTATAATAAGGCTGGCCAGAGTTGTGTATATATGCACATCGTGTACTTGGATGTCCATCTGCCAAAGATTCCTGTACACCCACACCGTTGTCTTTCAAGCGTCTGTCTGACGTACGTTTTCAATTTAACTTGGTCTCTAGGACAATTAAACTCCTTTTAGGGGTGTGGTCGTGCACACAACACACATGAACACAACACACACACAACCACCCTGCAATCGTTACAAGCTCTTCCTGTGTTCCTTCTTTCTTGGCAGATGTGGACTGGAACCCAGCTGTTGACAAGCAAGCAGCTGCTCGGGTGAGGGGGTGTGTGCACTAGAGAATACAAAAGGAACGAGGCCAATGTATTGGTGGTCAGGAGCGACGGCAAAAACAAGTGTATGCTTTTCCTAAAGAGGAGTGGCTTTTGAGTATTTTGGAAGTACAGCAAGGTTTGAAGAACATGTCGTGTGTTTTTGTGTTCCTGCTTTCGGCGTCTACCTCTCCCGCATTTAAACATGATGCACCTCACGCCTCGCAAACGTACACTTGTGGCACATATGTGTGTTTGTCTGGCAGGTCTGGAGAGATGGCCAAAAGAAGCGTGTCTTTGTGTATCGCTTCTTAGCAACTGGAACCATTGAAGAGAAGGTAGGGATGATGCTTTTGCTGGGCTGTCAGAGGGGGAAAGAGTGTGTTTTAATTGCTTCTGCTTACTTGAAACAACATGTTTGATTGGCCATAGATATGTTTCACTCTTGGAGTTTTGAGAGGATGTGGACACTCGTGGCTGAATGTTCTCTCTCTCTCTCTCTCTCTCTTTCTCTTTTTCTCTTTCACCCCCCGTCACCCACCCACCCACACACACACACACACACACACACACACACACACACACAAATACAGACAAACGCACACAAACACACACGAGCAGGTATTCCAGCGTCAGATAAGCAAGGAGGGTCTCCAGTCGTTAGTAGCGGCAAAAGGCAGTGCCAAGGGTGCAGGCGGGGCAGGAAAAAACATGATGAGCACAGAGGAGCTGCGGGAGCTGTTTCAGCTGCACCCAGGTCGGTGTACGTGTGTATGCATGAGTGTATGCGTGAGTGTATGCATGCGTGTATGGATGAGTGTATGCATGTGTGGTTGTCTGCCTATAAGAAGAGCCCCAGGTTTGCTTGTATGTGCATGTGTGTATGCATGTATGGATGCCTGCGTATAAGTGAAACTTTGGGAAGGAGGTTGTTAGTGGAGTAGCAGCAGCAGGGACAGGCTGGGGGATCCACATGGGGGGAAATATTTGGCACTTGGCAAAGTTTGTAGCATCCATATGAAGTTTGAGGTCGACAGGACAAAAAAAAGGGGGCTGCTAATCGCGTCGCTGTCTTCAGGTTTGGGCTGCTCCTCTGAGAAATGATAAAACCTACGCTCAACAGTCCCTGCATTCACACCCACATAACCATACACAGTGAGCCACGCGTTTGCTAGCAAAGACACACATGTTCACGCACACGTACACACACGTACACACAAATGCACACACCTACACACATGCACACATATACACAAAAAAACACGCGTGCACACACACACACACACACACACACACACACACACACACACACACACACGCACCACAGGCACACTGTCTCATACCCTGGAGGTGGTCCAGAGAGAGAGCAAGCAGGAAGCCAAGGACAAAAAAGGCGATGAGGATGATGAAGCAGTGGAAGAGACGGAGTCAGAGGGCAACAGATCTGGTGAGCTTGACGTGCGTTTCTAAGGTCTGAACTGAACTAGATTAATAACGTACGTTGGTTTAAGCAAAAATTTGACTTCCTGCTGTGTTTATGTATGGAGGGTGTTGGCTCCTTGCAATGGCTTCCACCAGAAATCCCATTTTCAGGTGCACGATTGAGCCTAACTCCCTTCCCATTCTCCAGCGCGTATTTCCAAACAGCATCAGTAGCAAAACAACTGTGCGAATAAAAAGTAAAACTGCACCATTGAGCCTCTTCCCCCTCCTATTCGCCAGGCCGGATGATGTGTTGCTCTCTGCTTCGCCATTGAGCGCAGACCTCAGACAGCATCTGTTCGCTACATCAGCGTTAAGGCTATGAAGTCAAGCAAAGCAAAGTGACGAAGCGAAGCGAAAGCTTCCACTTTCTTTTTTGTTCTATTCTCCCTTATCACTGCAGAGACCTCGGGCTCAGAAGAGGACGATGAAGGAGTAAGCAGTGACAAAGCAGCAAAGGCCAAAGGGGAAGTGCCGGTCCCAGCAAAGCAGCACGTGTACCAGGCTCAGGTGTGTGTAAGTGCATTTGTGGGCATGTATGGGTTTGGTATGTGAACCAATCTTTGCCCTCAAAATGCTTGCCTAGGGCCTTACGCGTCAGTGGCCAAGCCATACATTAATACCGTAAATGCTTACGCGTTTAAAACTCCCCTGCCAAAAGTACATACACTCAATAAACATGCTGTGTGTAGGTGCATATCATTTAATATGTAATAGGATTCCTTCAATGTACCCTTTTTTTAGAGAATCTTATCACTATGTTTACTAGTATATGTTTACACTGCGTTGTTTACTAGGATATATTTAGCACTGCGTTGTTTACTAGTATATGTTTAACACTGTGTTGTTTACTAGCATATGTTTACACTGCGTTGTTTACTAGTATATGTTTAACGCTTGTAGCACTGCGTTTACTGCAGCTTAAACAATTGTGACTTGCAACATGTACACATTTTTTAAAGACTCTTAACACTATGTTTACTAGTATATGTTTAACACTTGTAGCACTGCGTTTACTGCAGCTTAAACACTTGTGACTTGCAACACACACCGTGTGCATTGCATGTCAGAAGCAGGTAATAGGCTGCTCAGATCTCCATTGAGATTTTCTCGACTCTGTTTCTGCGCTTTGGGGCCTTTGTGGTGCCCACTTTCACCAAAGCCTTGTTTGCTGCAAAGTGGTTGCTGCCTGTGTGTTGCACTACTGGTGCTTTTTCAGGAAGATAACAGGTTGGGAGTGGACAGGCACATGGACACATTGATTTTTGTCCTGTTGCCTTCTGGTCCTGTCGCCTGCTTTTATATCCACAACTGCATCCTTGCTGTGACACGTGCGTCCGTCCTCTTTGAATACTGCATTGACATCAGATCGGCAACCCAAGCGTCCTCTTTGAAAACTGCAACCCAAGCGTCCTATTTGAATACTGCATTAACATCAGATCGGCAACCCAAGCGGAGAAGATGAGCTGAAGAATTGGGGCCACCACTCAGACCCTACCTCTGTGCCGGACGTAGTCATGCAGGTGTGTGTGTGTATGTGTTCATGTGTGTGTATGTGTATGTGTTCATGTGTGTGTGTGTGTGCGTGTGTGCAAGATGGTATTGGCACGACTGTTTGCTAGAGCTTACACAAAACGATGCTGCCCACTCACAAGCCACACGCCTGTAAATATGCACCACTGTCTTATGACGGCACTAACCAAATTTAAGCACGTGAGCACAGCAATGGGCAGCAAGATGTTGCTCCCTTTCTGGCAGTAACCCCCTAGCATAGCCACACACACACGCCACTCTACTCTGGGTAGCACCCCTGACCCCACCCTCCCACACACCAAACCTGCCCTTGCAGCGTGTCGCCGAGGGTGACGTCAGCTTTGTGTTCAGCTGCCAAGTGGCTGGCAAGGAGGTGCAGGACACTGTCTTCAGGCCCAGACAAGGGAGCGGAGGAGGAGTGGGTGCGTTTGGGTTGGGTGGGCTGGGGGCAGGACCAAGCGGCAGAGGCCGAGGAGGTCTCCAGACTCTAGGCCCACAGAAGCTGTTGCAAGGCCAGCAGCAGCAACAACGAGGGGGGCTGCAGCAGGGAGGAGGTGTGCAGCAGCAGCAGAAGCAGCAGCAGCAGCAAGGGCAGCAGCAGCAGCAACGGCAAGACCAGCAGCAGCAAGGGCAGCAAGGGCAGCAACAGCAACAACAACAACAACAACAACAACGAGACCAGTGTGGGCTTAAAGGTGTGCAGGGCATTGGGGCAAAGCCGCTGAACCGACTGCAGCTGCTACATCAGAGCGGTAGTTTGCACCAAAAGCAGCAGCCACAGCAGCAGAATCATCCTGCTACAGGCTCTTCTCCTTCCACCATATCAAGGTAGGCCACCAGTGGTGTTACTTGCAACGAAGAAATTATTTATGTTCGGCTCATGTGTGACCGGCATGCAAGACACATATGCACTCATGCACGCTTACACAAACACTCGCTATATCTCTCACTCAGGCACGTAGCCCCTTTACGGGACCACAACCCGCCAGTGGAGCCTCCACGGAAGAAGCAGGCATTACAAAATTCACCACGCAATTCGGTTGTTTACATTGATCAGGACGATTGAGTTGTTGCTATGCCTGGAGTTGAGTTGGGCTTCTTTTATGTAAGAGTAGTGTACCACCAATACTGGTGATGTATTTCCTGATAGCTTTGTATATAGATACAACAATTCAAAAATTGCACCCATTTGATGTTGTCAGCAGGGGAATTAAACTTCTTTACTAGTTGTGTGTTGTATTTTATAAGTTTGAATTGTGCAGACACTTAAGACCACTAGAACAGCGTGTGTTGTTTTCCTTCCAGTTGTCATGATCTGTCCATCGTGTGTGTTTTTATACCATCTCCTGACTGGAAATCCAGGCTTTAACATGATTACGTATGGACTGAAAACAAGAACAAAGGACGCAGGAGTGTAGCCACACTTTGTAGAGAGTTTTTATATACCTCTGGTAGATGTTAGATCCGTATGGACATTTAACTATAAAAGAAAGAGCTGACAACAGAAGAAGGCAGCTAGCTGTAATCTTGGAATCTCCAGATCCCCAAAACAGCTGAAACCAGGACTGAACCAAATTGACTTTCACCTCGCTTCTTGGATAAATACATCGTTCAAGAATGGTGTGGCCAGCACAACAAAATCCCAGATTTCCAGTTTGGTTTCTTCTCTGGCAGAAGCACGCTACAGCCACTCTTCATGTAAAGACCTTATAAGATGCTGCCCAAAAACTACAAGCAAGCACATCACGACTGTATGCTGCTTTCATCGTCTTCAGCAGGCATATGATTCCATACGATACCTAGAGACAAACTGTTGGGGGTGTAGCTAGATCGGCCCGTTGCCTTTTTACTCTTTACTAGCCCTGTCCTCCTAAACCTCGTTTTTTCTACGTGGGCACCAAAGTACGCAGGCTTTCCTTCCTTCTTGCTTTCCCGTGCTTGACCTTCTCGTACACGTTTTGCCCTTCTTCTCATCACCTTGGTTGTCCCTCCTACTTTCTGTTATCGCTTCCAGCCTGCCTCTCTTGCTTCCCTTTTATTTATCAACTTTCAGTTTCGTTTCAACCTCGTAGTAGGGAGTTTGCTATCTCCCCTGGACCTACGTGATACGCCATCATCAACTGTGGGAACACTTGCACCGCTGTCACATTCCTCACCATCTACTCTCCATCCTTGAAGACATGTATTACACAGATGAGTACACACTGCTGGATGGGGACAAGCAAGCAAGTGTGCAGCCAGAGCTTGGTGTGAAGCAAGGCTGTCCCCTCCCCCCCTGCTTTTTTCCATCTACTTGAATGATGTTGATAGTCTGGCTGAAGGGGTACAGTGCACACTTACTGGTATTCCAAATTTTGCTGTACCAGAACTGCTGTTTGCTGACGACCTCTCTCTGCTGTCCAATGTCCATGACCAGCTGCAGACCATTCTCAACAGGCTCAGAGTATATGTTGCCCCACAGGAAGTCTTTGACGGTGAACACACAAAAGTCTGAGGGGATGTGCTTCAACTCCAGGTCTGACAACCATCTGCCTCCTCTCTATTATGACGGCACGCAACTCCCCTACACCAACATATTCAAATACCTGGGCATGGTATGTGACAAAAACAAAAATCTGACCACTGCGGCTGATGCTGCGCTGAGACCCTTCACGGCTGGCACTTTCAGAAATAGAAAGTTTGTACAAGAGAATGTCCTTACCAACAGGTTGCATGCTCACATTTGCTTGGCTCCTCAGAACCTATGCAACTCCTGCTAGCATGTACACGAGCCAGATCTGGTCAACTCCTTTCTTACAACAGGGCAAAGAGATGGACAACCCAGTTCAGAAGTGGCTACTGACAGTGTTACAAAGAATCCTTGGGGTCAGGGACGCTACTCCTTCTTGGTGCGTTATGCGAGAGTGTGGCCTTGAGCCCCTACAGTTCAACTGGTTACGTGCCACAATGCGTCTTTGCAAGTCTCTGACTCAATGCAACAGCACTACTGCCAAACAAGTTTTACATGCTGATATGGGGCTGAGCTCCAGGTCTGATGAGTGCTGGTCTTCCCATATTTTCTCAGCCATGACTGGTCTGGTACAAGAGTAAATGTTAAAAGAAAAGCTGTGGAACTGTGAACGCAATGACCTGCTTCAGTCGTTTTGTTATGGACCTCAGAGAGAGACACTTGGAGTTCTGTACATCCTATTCTGATGGCTGCCCACGAGAGCACAACAGCAAAAATCTCACTTATAACAGATGGAGTGCATGCCCCCCCAAAAAGGCTCTGGCTACACGTTCTCCCTACATCAGCCTTCCCAGGTACCTGTTCCTAGACCTCCCACGAGATGTCATTCGCGGTGTTGCCCGTTTTAGACTGCGTGTCCACACCCTTCGCTTTGAGACCGCAACATGGAGCCCCATGTCCATCCCTACCCTATGATTTGTGTGAGGCTGATGATGATGTCCAAGATGAATAGCATCTTATTTTCCGCTGCACACACCCCCATGCAGTGTCTCTTTGCAGGAGATATGAGTCCTTATTCTCAGAGGCAAGAGCACAGGATGTTTCTACTTTTTAGCACCAGAACAACAACAAACTTTTTTTTTCCTGCATGAACTGATTGTTTTTTATGAGCAGGCTAGCACTCGCACGCTTTGACTGAAGGCCTTTCCTTGTAAGCCTTGTAAACCTTGGATAATTACAGAAATTCCACTAGCCGTCCAGGTGCTGTGCTGGTCACGGGACCATCTCCGCAAAAACAGGAAAGCAAAATATAGAACGGAAGGGGTGGGTTCTTTGGAGTGACAGGCAGGGAGCAACTGATGAGGGAGGCTGGCAGCACTTCAGTGCTGCGGCAGCACCACCAACCACCAGCAGAGCAACTATCCCCTTCCAGCACTGACCTACAGGTCTCAGCATACTCAGATTACTGTAAGACACTGACCTCCTGAACGCCACACAGGAACAGCTCGAAGATATCTGCAACATTTTTCAAGGAGCTTCTGCTACTCTCCAACCATCCTTTTGGGCATGAGTGGATAGAAAGGGAGAAAAGAAGACAGATAGTGTAAACGCTGTCGGCATGGATTGAAAAGGATGTTTCGTGTTCTGCACCACCCAATGGATGCAGAGACACACAACATCCTACCTGGGAGAAGTTTTCCAGTGGGGGGCAGGTGGTTGGGAGGCAGAAATCGGGGGCAAGCAATATCTCATCTCATCTGTATGGTTCTTGTTACGGATCTAATTGCATGTAGGCTTAACTTTTTCATGAGTGCTGTGGCCTGTAGACCAGTAACTCCGAGGTTGGTTGATTCTCAAAGAGTTAAGAGTTTGCCTCCGAGCTCCATGTGCACTCTGTTAACTTTGCTGCTAACCTTGTCCATACCAATGCAAACTGCCCTTGCACTGATAGTGCGCTTCACATACTCTCAGGTTGCCAACACACTAAAATGAGGAACATGGTTATAAAACGCCATTATAATATGGCAAGTGTGTTGAATGTCCAAGCCCTACAAAAGGGACCATGCGGTGCCAACCAGATTGCCTACACTGACATAGGCAGCGCAGATAAACTATCAGAGCAAGGCCTAGATCTGAGAAACACTGCCAACAAAACACTGCCCTCTTGGCTCTTGGTTGCTACCAGAAGTAACAGCACATGCTTTAAAAGCCTCTTCTCGTCCCGACGCTATCCTATTTTTACCTAGCACTGTGTGCTCTTCTCGCGTAAACCACCTGCAACTCAAATTTTTAACAGCTTGCTAAAGACAAGTAATTGAATCCAAAGCAGTGGGAGGTTCACCTGTTTGAGTTTAAAATTTATGAAGACACTGGGCCTGATCCCCAGCTCCGAAAAGCAAAAGCACAGCACAGCATGCTTATGGCCAACCTAAACAGACAAGGATATAGGGAAGTCAAGCTTCACGTGATCCTCGTTGGAGCTTTTAGGATTATCTACAAAGACTATACAGACAAACCTCTGGCAGACCTTAATCTGGATTACCATAAGATTAAAAATTGACACAAACTGAATGAACATTTCATCAGACTTGCATCTGCACTCATAAAAACAAGGTATGCACTGCAACATAACACAAGCAACAACAGTCAAGGATAGGGTCCGGGTGCTACGGCACACAACCACCCTGACCCATATTAGTTTCTTTTTAATTGTTTGCGCGGTGGGGGGTTGCCTGGTGCGGGCACCTAAGTAACCCCCTTCCATAATCATGCTGGCTGTGTCATCGCTACTAGCGGAGTCTTTTCTTTTTCTTGCCGGTTTCAGGCCAAGCCTGCAACCCTCTTGATCCCCATTGATGTTTCCTTTCCGCGGTGGAGGAGCTTTATGGTACTCGGTACCAATGTGGCTCCTTTTCCTTAACTAATGTGGGGAGTGGCTTTCACTGCCTGCGTAGTTTTTTCTTTTACTTTTTCTTGCTGCAAATTTAGCCATACTTTATTTACTGCATCAAATAAACAACCAATTTATGGTTTCAAATGAATTATAAAACCTTTTCTCTCTATTTATGCAGAGGGGGGACACTGGGCAAAAGCCAAAACATGCTCCTTTTTGCATGAAAGGTGCAACTAGCTATTCACACGTCACTTCATCAAATTGGACCCAGCGCCAACCTAGCTTCAAACTGATGCCGACTTTATAAGCTACCCGAGCATGTGCTCAGATTTAGACAAGTCGCCCTGCGTACAGAATGACAGGACTAAAGCACACGTCGTGCACTTGTACCCTAGATGGGTGCTTTTCAGGGGGAATGGCACATTAAATTGCACATCTCGCCAACCACTTTATCTTTTTGCCCCATTTTTCTTGCAATGATCTTTATTTACTTTAAGGATCCCAAAACACCAATAATCACTCGGTTTGGTGCGCTGGCTGGTCAGATACAGCATATGGCTGCTCAAAAAGTAGGGTTCACGCCGCAGCCGATTAGGTATGGGCCCCCTAATTTGCACGTTGTAAGCTCAGCTGCATTGGAATCTACATATCAGAGCAGAGCTTGAAACGTGCAAATTCAAGGCCCATACCCTGGGAGCATGCAAAAACCGTACCATTTTTGGCCTCAGTGTCCCCCCTCTGATATTTTTGAGCTCATGGGTTTATCTGTGGCTGGTCCAGTTTGTCAGCAGCCGATTAGCCAAACGACCTGGCTGGCTGAAGATCACCCCATGGTAACCATTACAGTGCGTTCCATTAGCAAGTCCTGTGCTCTTTAAGAGAGCGACAAATCCCGTATCTTGTGTGGCTTATGGAAAGAAAAACTACGGAGGTGTAAGTTGATGAGCTGAGCCTTATACTTTGCTGTGACGCACAGTGATTCAATCTGATAAGAAAACGATACACGGATGAACAATATGTGCTTGCAATAGGATGTACAACGTACACCACCTAACAGTACCAGTTGAATCAGGGTGAACAAAATTAACAAGCAGAGGAACATATTTACATGTAATATGATTTATCATATGATATATGATGGAAGACACTGGCATAAATATGGAATGAAATGGAAATCTTATCCTATGTTGGAGCCGACACCCTGCCCTGTAAAGCCCTGCCTGGCTCCCTCTTTACGCTTGTTGCATGTAGTTTTCTACGTCTGCCTGCGGGTAGTATATACAGAAGGCAGAGCATGGGTAAGCATGCTTCATTCAAGTTGTCAACATTGCGTTTAATGTACAAGGAAAGATAATTGCGCAGATCGTGTGGTCACAACCTGTAACGTTTCATATAAGATTACAAACTTGAGTCTTACATCTTGAGAATGCTTTTTACCATGCGCTGCTACGCAATTGGCACAGGCTAGGACGATAGGGTCTGCACCAACGCATATTTAGCGACAAAAAGAATGCCTTTAACCGTGCGCTGCTACGCAATTGGCACAGACTAGGACAATAGGGTCTGCACCAACGCGTATTTAGCGACAAAGAGCGAGCCAGAAGTGGAGCACAATGTGAGTGTGTGAGTATTCAGTGCTTGCGTTCCTTGTTGTGCCTTGTAATACAACAAGATAATACTTTTTGCTGCCACAAAAAATTGTATGCTTCCTGAAAGAAACTGCATTCGTTAATTAGATACTTTTGACCAATGATTGCACCACCCAGAGCCCCACCAAACACTTCCTGCGTTGCTCTTTCTTTTCCTTCAAAATCTATAACTACATGCCCATCGGCCGGTTTAAGAAAGAGCTGTATTTCCAAAAAAGAGCATGATTGTTGCTGTGAAAAACATTGTTGCAAACATGCTCTAGTATTTATGATCAATGCATGTGGCAAATTGCATTGGCTTTGGCAAACATGGGCACCTACAGTGAGGAGGGGCTTACATGACAAACAATCCACCACCGCCAAGAACGACTGCACCTTTTGGGAACGCATTTACATGCAAATCGCGCAATTTAATGCGTAACGTGTGTTTCGTGTCAACGCATTTTTGCGTCAATGCATTTTAATTTTCCAAGTTGGTGCATCCTAGCCTGCAACTCTGTGGTTTGGCAGGTGCCAAGCAGCAAGTGTAAGCCAACAGCTAGGCGGCGCACCTGTAAGGCAGACAGCTTTGCTTCCGAGGACACTTTAACACCGCCCTTAGTGCGCAGGGTCATGAGAGCTTTGGCTTCGAAGGCAGAGCCGTAGCCGTTTGGGTTGCAGTAAACCTCAAAGAGCTCAACCTCGCTACCAGCGGAAGCCTCAGGGTTGTCCGAGCTCTGTTGGTGGTGGGGACAGGAAGGGGCGTGACGTAATTAGCAGTCATGCCTATATGTCAGCGGACTCCCTGAGACTTTTCAGAAGCGTAGACACACAAAAGG
>Ga0307947_1000285_pt1 | contig 33642 bp, 32 predicted proteins | sample OrgLakmetagen232_FD_201840 | JGI IMG/M metagenome (GOLD analysis project Ga0307947, IMG submission 201840) | Saline water microbial communities from Organic Lake, Antarctica - #232 | ecosystem: Environmental > Aquatic > Non-marine Saline and Alkaline > Saline | place: Antarctica: Organic Lake...
TGGAGCCTGACTAGTACTTGCATTGCTTGCGCATATGTGTCAACCCGCGATGACAGACATCTCTAAGACAACAGGTGGAGGTGGTGTTGAAAAACACCGTTTGTTTTGTTGCTGCTGCTGAAGAGGGCAATGCTGAGGGGGGGTAGAAGAGCAGTGTGCAAGTACTCCCTCCCAGACCTGCGTCCTCCAGCATACACCCAGCTGCTTAGCCTCCGAAGCCGTACAGGGTGCGGCCCTGACGCTTGAGGGCGCCCCCGCCACCGGTGGTGTGAAGAAGCCCCACCGCTACAGGCCCGGCACCGTCGCGCTGCGTGAGATCCGCAAGTACCAGAAGTCCACGGAGCTGCTCATCCGCAAGCTGCCCTTCCAGCGTCTGGTCCGTGAGATTGCCCAGGACTTCAAGACCGACCTGCGCTTCCAGTCCAGCGCCGTGCTGGCGCTGCAGGAGGCCGCGGAGGCGTACTTGGTGGGCTTGTTCGAGGACACCAACCTGGCTGCCATCCATGCTAAGCGTGTCACCATCATGCCCAAGGACATCCAGCTGGCCCGCCGCATCAGGGGAGAGCGTGCCTAAGCACTTTCTCTGTGTCTGGCTGCATGTTTGAGGGAGGGAGGAGCTTCCTTCCCTGAAGGCAGTACATCAGAACAAACGGTGTTTTTCAACACCACCTCCATGTTGACCTTTCTGAGCGCTCCAGTTTCCTATTGTGGGTGCTTTAATCACAATTTCACTGATTCCTTATTTGGAAGCAAGTCATAATGCCATCTCTCTTCAAGGTCAGGCGTCCACGACAGTCAACGCTTTATTTAGACCTCTATTTACACTCTCAAAACTTACCGCAGTCATCCCGCAGGACATGAATTCACATGCATTGCGGGGCAAAAAGGAACTGCCAGGGGACAAAGGTGTACGTGTATGTTTACATGGATTTCCTTCATCTCATAGTTTGGACCGAAGTTGTGAGATCTAGTAGGGTGGTGCTCAGTCAAATGGATGGTATGAAAAAACTAACGCACTTCTGTGTGCTACATGAAGTTTCAGGCTTCATATTGATCAAAGTTCAAGACGAGTAACAACACGCCCTCAAAGAGGCTGCCGTGAAACACTAACAATATAGAAGCTACCTCATATGGAGGTAGGTGTTGCTGGCTATGTAGCGTGTTGGATGCTAGGGTGGGAGGGATGTCGTGTGTCTCTGCATCCATTGGGTGGTGTAGAAACAAAACATCCTTCCTAATCTGCCCTTGCCAGTAGTGTTTACACTCTCTGCGTCCTTTTTCTTTTCTTTTCTTAGCTCCTCTTTTCTGCTGTGATTCCTTCTCTTCGTTTTCTTTTCTTGTGTTAAATGATCCCAACATAGCCCACTTCCCCAAACCGTCAGACCTCAACTCACAATTACAAGGAAGATTGAGCAAGCTAGCCAGATGCAACTATAGTGACTTCGACCTAGCAACTGCGCCCCAAAAGATGCCAAGCAAACATGTACTAATACTGAATTCACCACTTAAGAGGAGGCAAGAAGACCTGCTGATTTAGGAAAGGGACTGCAACCATATGACCAGGTATGAAACAATGTGGCCCTCTTCTTTAATCATGCCATATGAATAGGCAGAGGCATTACTGATGTGGCTGAGGAAGAAGTAAACCGTTCACTTTGTTGTTTGATCAGGTCAAATCACTGAAGAACGACCAGCCAGCACTTTATCAATATGCTGCAAGTTTTTTGATTTCCTTTTTAACTGTTATCATCATCACATATTTGATCATCGTACTATTTGTCGCTGCTATACTTTGGTGTGACAATGCGGCCACTATTGTAAAGATGGAGAATGGTTTGGCTGCATTTCAAAATGACTGTAGTATCTCTAGCAATGGCTTATCATAACCTCCAGCGCAGGTTTTTCATTGCCAAAAGATATCATGGTGCTTAGGGTTTTTGGGTTAGGTTAGGTTACCAACCTTAACTGGTTTGCCATCAAATGCAGGGACAGAGTCTTTTGTTATGCACATATTGCACATTACATTACCATTCACGACTGCGGCACAGGCCTTGCAAAAAGCCATTTCACTTGGCCGCCACCCCCCTCTTCTGCAGGAGACGAGAAAGTCTGCTGTGCTGGCACCCCTCTCAGATTTGCTGTCATTCCTTCCCCACGTATGTTATTTCCAATTGCTCCGCCCCCACCACGACTGCCATCACGTCCGTCATGGTATGCTGCACTTCCGTCGGCCATGTCGGTGGAGGATTGGGACTCTGTGTGTGTGTGTGTGTGTGTGTGTGTGTGTGTGTGTGTGTGTGTGTAGATGTGTGTGAATGTAGGTGAGTGTATGCACGCATGCGCACGCACTTGCGCATGAATACATGGGATCAATAAAGGAAAGGAAATGCCAGGTGTAGACACTTCCGGCAAGTAGGAAAGAACATGTCGTGGGTTGAACCATGCAACATTCCATCGAGAGAAACACAGGAACTTTATTTTAGGCCTAAAGTAAGCATAAAGCATTGGAATGTGCGCGTGTGCCTAAACCGACCGAAAATGAAAACAACACGGATAATGTAATCACTGCCAACATGGATTAGAAAAGGATGTTGTCTTGCGTTCTGCATCACCCAATGGATGCAGAGCCACACATCCCAACTGGAGTGGTTTACGGAAATCTAGTGCACAGGGGCTTGCAGTGGCCAACCACCATTGGTGGTAGCCCGTAGATATCCAAGAAGTTGCATTGGATTCCTCGTATGGTTTGTTATTCTTTTGTTGCTGACCTGATGGGATGTAAGCTTAAGCATTCATGTGTTATGACATCCAGACCAAAAATTCCAACTAAAGGAGTCTAAGAGGGTGTACTTATTGTGCGGCTGCTGTAAATTGTGCCAATTGCTCTTAGAAGGATGGTGTGAGCTTCATTTCAGTGCTGAGGTGAAGAGGGCTGGCCAAAACCATGTACCGTACTTTTCTTAACTCACCCCGGGTAAATAACGTTTTTTGCCTTCCGGCGTGATACCGGCATCGTAAAATATATATTTATTCAGAGGCTCCCGGGTTAACCGGGGTGAGCGAAAATAAAGTTTGGTGGGTGGCTGAACAGTGATGAGCGGAGAAGGCCCCTCCGCCCCCCCCGCTCCCCTCCCAGGCCCCGCCCCAGCCCCAGCACCAAAACCAGCCCCAGCGTCAGCAGCACCGGTTGCGCCCAAAGGTGTGTTCCAGCGGTGTCAAGACAGCTTTTTCGTCAAGTCGGCAGCGACAGCAGAGGAAAAAGCAGCGTTGCAGCAGCAAAAGGAGGAGCAACAGAAATCCAGGCTGCAGTAGGCAAAAGAGGAGAGGGCTCAGCGTGAAGCAGCAGCACACATGCAGGCGCACAAGCTCGCATGCGCACGCATACACACACACTCACACACACACACACACAATTGTACGCACAACACGCACGCACATGCACACGCACATGCACATGCACATGCACACGCACACGCACACGCACACACACACAACAAGCAAGAAACGGAAACACACATGCACACGCACATTCGCGCATGTGCACGCATACACATACACTTGTACAGGCACTGGCTGGGCTAAATGCCCACCGGGGTTGGTGCGGGGAAGGCTAATATATTTATTTACAGGGTCTGGGGTTACGTTTAGTATTTCTGAAATTTGGGCACCGGGGTGAGTACGGTAAGGTACGGTAAGTATATAAACGGCGTACATATATACGTATTGCATATACGGCCGTATGTTACTTTTTAGTTTTGTACAGCAATTTCCGATATTTCTACGGTTTATAATTCTAAACAGTATTTATGTGTATACACGAGTAAAACACTGTATACATACATAACAGGAATCCCATATATGGCCAGGCTAACCCTAAGTACAAAGTATGAAGCATGTCATCAACAGCTTTAGTTATCGTTGTGTCCTTTCTGCTTTTGCGGGTTGACATTCAAAAATGACAGCCAGGTTAGAATCATTTTCACCTGTGTCTCAGCAGAAAGGTGTGTACCCCCTTGCTGTACCATTGTTGCAAGGCCATCTACGTCTTCTTGCATTAGCAGGCCATCTCCATAAGCAACCTTCTTGTTATTAAAAAAGGCAATGGAATGGCTGCAGCACGACTGCATGTGGTAGGTGCTGTATAGCTTTGGCAGACAGGACAGATCATCTTTGAGTCCTATGTGAACGCCTTTCCCAATGGCTATGTGAGTCCCGTTCTATTTTGGCGCTTTTTACCTGGCACCAAGCAAGGGAACATCCAGGCTCCATTTTCTAATTGCTGAACGCATGAGGTGTACTTGGGGGGGTAGATCAAGCTGGGCTCCCCCGCCTCATCGTATTTGGCAAACCTGGGTTAGTGCACACATGTGTGTAGTGTGTATACATGTACATGTTGTGTGTGCGTACACGTGTGTAGTTGTGGTGTATATATGTGTGTGGTGTGCGTGTGCGAATGTGCATGTGTGTTTGTGTGTATGTGTGTGCATGTGCATGCGTGCGTGGGTGGGTGTAAGTGTGTTGGTGCACGCGTGGACATGTGGATGAGAGTCAATGTCATTAATGTGCATTTGTGTAATTATACATACATAATTACTTCAATGTGAGTGTGTGGGTGTGCACATGCATGAGTTTTGGGCACAAATGTGAGCATGTGTGTATGTTTGTATACATGTGCGTATATGTGTGTATCTATGTGCACGATTCTGTTCTGTAATTATGGGCAGCTACCTGTTCCCAGTTCATATTTGCAACCTGCGACACAGATCCATCCGGAAGTATGTAGGCCTTCAGTATAATCGACTCCTCACAAACTTCAACTTGCTCAAACTGTTATCTCCCAACCACCGAATCCTCATTGAATACGACCTCCTGATATACTTTATCATCATACTTTTGCAGGAATTCCGTGTGGCCCTTGCACATATACTGCAGGGCGGACTCTCGAACAAGAGGATCTCCACAGGTCATATGTCAAGAAAGGAAACACACAGCCTGCGTGGCCGTTACCATTCCTTTCACAGCAACCTTTCAGGTTAATCCTTAATTGCCATGCAGAAAGTCCAGACCACCAAAAAGAGATGAGCAACAAAAGCTGAAGTGCTCCGGCAAGCACGCACGCACCTGTACTGTGCTATGTGGCGGGCCTTCCATTTCAGAAAGTGCTTGGGCCGCAGCAAGCCCCAAATGTGGTCCCTCAATTCGTCATTCGACACCAGCAATCCCTTGTGGCGTGCCCTCACTGCCGCGTACATCCAGTACCTGTGCGAGCGAGCACGCTTTCAATGATGGCAACCAGAGCATCGGCAGCCCGACACAAAGACGCACAAAGTTCTTTTTTGGTAATGCCGTCCTTGAGCAAAGTAGGCTTAAGGCAATGCCGTATAGCACGGTTGAACATATCACACGTGCCATCGATTAGGCTGGACGGATGTTCTTTTACTTCACACTTTACACTTATATGATGCATCCTGTACTTTGCACTGAGAGAGTGCCTGGTACAGTACCAGTGGTACTGTTAAGCAGGAAGATTAAAGGAGTGCCTTACACCAGTCATCGTTTGATCTGGTCGCTATAAATAGTAGTTGGGATTTTTCTGCTGCACAAGGTCTAAGAATGACATTGGGAAACAAATTTACACGTACCAATCGTCATTTGAGCCAAAGGGTGTGAAGAAAAAGGCCTTTCTTCTGCGAAGGCTCTCTAGGAAGGCTTGCACCTGCGGAGTGTTGGCCTCAGGGTCCATCACTCGCCGCTTGTGCACCATCTGTGTGTATTAGCGTGTGTGTGTTCGTGTGTGTTATATCATAACGTATATGCCTCAGGGCCCACTTGCTCCTTGTGCACCATTTGTGTTCATGTGTGTGTGTGCATGTATGTCTGTGCAAGCATGTCGATTTGCATGCATGTGCGTGCGCACACACGTGTGTGTCAGTAGTGTTATGCCTATTTATGTTCAACACATTGTTCGGTTTAAGGCTGCGCGTACAATTGAAAGGAGCTGCTTATGCCAGTCATGCCAATCTTTCAAGACATAAATGCATTTCTAGATGAGACACAATCATGCAAGTACTCATAGACTAAAGCCCTTCCAGAACTGAAGTGCTACTTGAGACCGATAATTTTGCAAACTAAAATTAAATGAGCCCTTCTTGTGATTTGTGCTGCAAAACTCCTTCTGCAGGTTGCTTATCAAGTCTCAAACCAACAGGATATTTTCAAGTTTTTGCCATGGTGTCCATTGCTCATGCTAGACAAGCCAATTGGCTCTCGGTTCTGACTGAAGCCTTTACCTCGTGAGTCACAAGTTTTGACCCCCTATTACAACACCAGACCTTGCTACACACCATTTTGCAACGCACGCACTGTGCGCCTTGCATTGCATGCATGATGGAATACAAGCAAAGACGAGATCTGCAACCTCGAGCAGCTGCTTTAATGCGCCATGCCCACGTAGGGAAGCGTGCACTGTGGCACCTACTCGATTCCTGTCTGTTTACGTTCAAGCGTGCTCCTCTCTCTGCTCACTCATGCACATGACGTGCAAAGCAAAGCGCAGACAGTCGCTTCATACCACGAGCAGTTCATCTTCCAAGTTCATCTTCCGGACACACACACACACACACACACACACAAACGCACACACACACACACACGCCAGCCTGCCTTTTTTATTCTCTGATACCCACCAGCAGCTCATCGTCTGGGCACGCACAAGACGCCAACATCTCATGTGCCTAGTCTGGATGCAGGGCAAGAATAACGCCAATTTGCCACGCCATGCACAAATGCCATGATGCCACGCAATGCACACAACGCATACCTAACTGAAACATGAAATATTCTTACCACGAGTAGCTTCTTATCTGGATGTGCCTTGTCCACTTTTTCAACCATGCGCTTGACCTGACCCCAGTTGAAGCCTCCCCCTGCATAGTTCTGGCCAAAAAATGCCACGTTGGCGGCATCAATGAACAGGTCGTACGGTCCGTTGCGCTTCTCCCTAAAACGTGTGAAACACATGTGGAGCGGCGTTTAGTGTAAGCGGCTGACAAGAGTATCGGACGTAGGTGTGTAATAAATTAAGGCAAAAGGCTTCTTCACGTATGCAGAGGAAGCTCATGGACAGGCATTTGGTCGATCCGTTCAACTACATTCGCAATGAAATACGCAGAAATGAAAGGTATAGCCACCTGAAGGAAGGTAGGGCTCAATGCCAGACGCAGGCAGCACTTATTAAAAACACTACATATATAACGTTTGGGGTTTGGAACTGGTGCTTCTTTTCCTGCATGCTTACTTTTAAAAATCTTACTGCCCCGCGTCGCTTACGGACACACACAACACACCACCAATAAACAACTGCAATCTTGCTGGCAGGCACATCTATCTGTGCATGTGAGGAAGCGCAGTGCAACCGGACAGCGGTGCATGGAATCAGACACCGTGGACCCATGCGGCTGACCTATAACCTGTAACGTCTGTTATCATGCAACCCCTATCAAACACAAACACAGAGAGAGAGGGGCACGCCATTCGGTGGAAACTGTATGAGATCTCCTTCATCTCCCACTGGATGGCATGCTTGTGGTTTGACTAAATGCACCACCTTACGCATATGCCAGTAACAACAACACTCTTACATACCAGGAGGCATGTCGTTGAGAATCGGCAAGCATGATCAATTATCTAAACCATGTCTTCCTTGGTGCGCATGTTTCTTCATCCCTGTGATCCCTTCACCCTTTTTCCACCATCGGCATGAGAATCCCTAAGGCCTTCACTCTCACCACTCCATGAAGCGTGCAAAGTCGTTGTGGTCATTCTTTTCCTGACGAATGGCAAGGCTAGCCACTCCCTCAGCAAAATTTTCCCTGTGTACAGCATTTGGTGTGCGTGTGTATGTTTGTACACACCTGTGCGCACATGCTCACATGTGTGTATGCATGTGTATGTGCGTGTTTATGCGTGCTTGTGTACGTCCAGTAAACTAAACAGCTATGAAAATAGCCCAAATGCCTGCCGCCACGTGTTTGCACTGACGATGCCATTATTGTATTGCAGCAGCAGCAGCCAGCAAACGCATGGAGGCACAAGCCTGTTATTCTGGCAGTAAGCACTTGTAAAGCAGCTCAAAGGAGGCTGGGCTATAAGATTTTTGCAAATGAGCCAACACGAATAATGCCCTTCAAACAAACAGGAGGTTGAGAGCAATGGGCAGGAGTCCAAGAGTGAAGTTCCGTGACAGTGTCCATGTTTAACTCATCCAAGCAATCATACATACACACAGCACACATCTGCAACAACAAAAAACATGCGCATCCACACCCACACCCACCAGTCTTCATCCTCAAGGTCGACCACCTGCAGCTTCGCCCCCGCAGCTGAGCAGTGTCCAGATGCATGCACCTGCCCATTTGCAACACAATAAAGTGTGACTACTCATATCATTTCCATGTGCGCCTGTCTGGATCGTGTGAGTGAGATTGTATGTGTCCATGTGTGTATTTCTATATGTGTGTGCATGTGTGTGTGTGTGTGTGCGTGTGTGTGTGTGTGTGTGTGTGCGCGTGCGTGCATTTTTATCTGTGTGCATGTGTGTGTATGCAATTGCGAGCACGTAATTGCGTTCAAGCAGTCTGAAAGCTGGCAGGGCCTCAAAACTTTCCATTTGGATCCTCTGTCCGCACCACTGTCCCACACAATCACACAATGCATCAAGCATACACTCCTGTTTGCATCATTGTCTGCGCCACTGCCCCTCACATAATGCATCAAGCATTGTGTTTGCAAATTGCACACTTGCTACTGGCCCATTTAATGATGCAAGCGCACATAACCTCATTTCCAACTGCCACTGCTACTTCCATGCGTGCAAAAAGATAGGAGCATGCTCATTTTATGCTACTTCCTGAACGCACATACTAGATGTGCATGTCAAGATGTGTCTCTTGCACTACCTCAGTAGAGCAATGCAATTCCTTCACCTTTTATCAATAGGGAATTCTGAACCTGGGCATATTGCCGTCATTCACAACTGAGAGCCCCTAAAAATCACGTCATCCTGGACTGTTGCATCATTGAATTAGAAGATTGACTAGGTATTTAGCACACCATCACGTCACAAGCGCACGCAACCCCAACAAGACGTATAGCACCCCATCACGTCACATGTGCACGCAACCTTTGCACACCTCAACATAGAAGGGCGCCTTTCGTGCCATCCCAAATTTCTGGGCTGCACACACAGACAACAACACATGCAGAAAGTGCACGCAACAATTGCACACCTCAACATTATGACTGCTTTGCCACAGCTGTGGCTGGCAGGCGTTCATGAACTGATGCGTAGTGCAGGCTTGAAATACACATACACATACAATATGCACACACCCACACCCTCACCCTCACCCACACCCACACCCTCACCCTCACCCACACCCTCGCCCACACCCACACCCACACCTATGTACACACATACAAAGGTGCATAACTACTGTACCCACATCAGCATAGCCCACTTGCCACTGCTGCTGGCTTGGCCCTGCCTCTCCTCCTTGCGTTCCTGATGCAGGGGGGAGTGCTTTCCGTCCCAGTGCCCCACTGAAGTACGCTTGCAGCAGCTGCACCGTGCTTTCCTGAAGCTCGTTCAGTTCGCTGCCCATGCGCTTGAGCACACCTGCAATACCGTGTGCGTGTGTGCAGATAAGTGTGTTTGTGCAGGTGTTCAATCATGTATGTGTGTGTCTATGCGCGTTAAGCGGTGTTATGCCTCTGTGTGTTCAGTCGTGTGTGTCTATGCGTGTTTTGCGTGGCAGCGGTTTGTATGACTCAATGACAACAAGTTCATATCCAAGTACGTTACTCTGTTGTATGTGTCATCCTGTGTGCGGCGTATGAGGTTGTGTGTATGCACACTCTTCAGGCGTAAACGTGGGGCACACCACACTCACACACACACACACACACATACACACTTGCACACACGTACCTTGCAGCGAGGACCACTTTGCTGCAGGATCCGAAGCCAGGACTTCGACCAACCTGGCATACTCGTATTCTGTGCGATCCAAGTTTTCCGTGCCCTGCGCCAGAGTGTGTGTGTTTGTGTGTGTGTGTGTGTGCGTGTGTGTGTGTGTGTGTGTGTGTGCATGCGTGCACAGAGTTGCGTCGCACACAGTCCTCGAAAACACTTCAAAGCACACACACACACGCAAATAAGTAGTGATTTTTCCCACCCGCTCACCTGCTCTGTGAGGAATGCGTCCACCTGTAGCGCTGCTGCTGAGTTGCGCTGCATACAGCATCCTACCAGGGTCGGGTGCACCATGCGCAGCTGCATGGGCTGGCCGCTCTTGATGCAGGTTTTGACCTGGATGTGAGCAAGGAGCGTTTAAATGGGTTGCAACCGGAAAGGGAGGCAAACGAGGATCACGGTCTTGAGCAGTTGTGCTTGGAGACAGGAGTGCCTTGGGCAGGGATGTAATGAAGAAGCAAGGTAAAGATACATGCACACACAACTACACTTGTTTGTCGCATACACACGAACGTGCACGCAGACAAGCACATGCACGAAATTGTACACGCATACAAGTATAAACAGGTGCGCAAGCATAGACAAGATAATTTTGCACAGATGTCTGCACGTACCCACTGCAGGGCAGCATCAGAATCTCCCCTCAAGCCCTCCGTGCGTGCTAGTGCTAGGTAGGTGCCTGCATCAGGAGACACACCCGCCTCTTGCATGGCCGCCCACACCTGCAGTATACGACGATGCACGAATGCCCACTCATGTGCCACTGTACGGGTGATGGGTGGCTGCTCAGAACTCTTGTATCAGCGCGGACGATCACACACAAGCTGTCTGAGACAGGGTGCCTGTGGAGGCAACAAGCCTGCTTCTTGAACGGCTGCTCATACTTGCAGAGGTGCTTTTCATTACACACACACACACACACACACACACACACACACACACACACACAAGCATGTACCCAGGACCGAGCAAACATTTTGACATAAATTGCTGGGAGATGCCAATGCCTTGCTGGCATAGTATCTTTGGGAAAAGCAGTGCTTATAATTAATAACTAAATAACCAGTGTTGTGCACATACGGCGTCAATCAGAAATGGCACCGTAAATTATGGTGCTCAAATGACGTCTACGTCACATAACCGTAATTAAGGATGAAATTCATACTGACGGTGGGAAATCGTAAGTAACGGTGCGGCGTCAGGAACTCAGTGGCTCAGAGTGCCAACTCAAGCTCCGAATTCCCCACAAACAACATTTGCGATTTGCGATATAAATATAAAATGTCCTCCGGTAATCAGGCCAAGAGGGCTCGTGTGGCCCTGAGTCAGTCGAGCCTGGCCTGGCCTGGCCAGCTGCTGACGGTATCCCACCGTAAATAACTAATTCCTGACGGTTTCCCACCGTAAATAACTAACTCCTCACGGTTTCCCACCGTAAATAACTGTAAAGCCGACCGTCAGACGTCAAAAATTTGAATCACCGTAAATTACGCCTGAGGATCAGGTTCTGACGGTCAAAACCGTAAATTACGCCTGACCGTCAAATGACAGTTGACGGCGCACAAGCCCCATAATCACGCCACAGAGGTAGGTCTCAATCTTGGTGGTGACTGTATGTCATTTGTCCTTCCACATCTACATGTTCCTACGCTGAGGTTTGTTGCTCATGATGCGTATACAGTCAAACTGTGAGAGACCACGCGCTTGTGCGTTGTAACGCGCGTCGTGTCATTCCACTCCCCTTTGTTACGACGAGCTTTGTTACTACGAGCTTCTCTCTCAGAGCTAAGGCCTAAGGTCTAGGTTAAGCAGCCACGCCAGTCTGGAGCCCTTTGTATTCCAAACAAAACTTAAGGCCTGGGGTATAATTTCAGATCCTTGTTGAGGCATGACATGTGATTTGTGTTGTGTGGTACATAGGTACTCCGGTTCTGCCGTTTGTCACAGCAGCCTTCTTATTAAATATGGCGCACACTCAAACTTTAGCCCATAGTCCTCAGCCACTTTGTGCTAGTGGTGCTAAGAAAAAATCTGGGTTGGCCAGAGCTATATACTTACACACATTTTGATACACAAAAGAATGTGTCGTTGCTTGAGAGATTCCCTCACCTTGGATGCCGCTGCAACATGCACTTCCTGTTTGGAAGCTCCCTCTCTTTCTCCACCAGTGCTGAGAGGAGCAACATCTCCAGCGGGGATGCCTGTGTGTGTGTTCAGCAAATTGCTTAGCAATTAGGGCTGTGCAATGACACCACCAGAGCTATTTTGCACCGTAATTACGGTACGGTTCACAATCCAAACTGAGCTCAGCTCTGGATATTCCTATGTATGTATTCACATGACTATTTCCTTGGTCCCATCCATAAACACACTCCTACTCTTGATGCCACGCCATGCATGCACCTTTGGTTGCAAAACAATTGCCAGTCTCAACACTAACACGTATGAACAAGGTTGACTAGAACCCTACATGTTTACGTACGCACGTGTGCACGTGTATATATCACGTATGCACACCATGCATACCACCATATACAGTGCTTATATGTACACATTTCTGGCCAACACTATGGAGAGTGTGCTTGTCCCGATACAAACTACAACCGTTAACTTCCCACCAGCCAATCCTACTCTTTGAGCCACACCTTTTGGTGTCATGCATATCCTGACCCTTACCATCACATAGCTACAATACCGTACCTTACCGTATTCACCCCGGAACCCATAATTCATAAACATTAAAAGTAACCCCAGGTAACCCCGGACCCTTTCAAGAATTGTTTTTGCCATTCCCGCACCAACCCTGGTGGACATTTAGCCCAGCCAGTGCGTGTGCGTGTGTGCGTTTGTGCGTGTGCATCTTGCATTTGTATTGGTGCTCTCCTCACTGCTGAGCTGTTGCTGCTGCTGCTGTGTGCTTTGCTTGTGCTTGCACGTGCTGATGGTGCACCTGGGCATGGTCCTGGGTGCGTGACCTCTCTGCATGAGCTACCTTGCTGAGCTTGCTTTCCGCTGGTACACCCCTTGGGGCGCAACAGGTGCTGCTGACGGGGCTGGGGCGGGGCCTGGGAGCGAGGGGGGCGAGGGGAGGCCCCGGGGAGCCGCTCAGCATCAATCAGTCGCCCCGCCAAACTTTATTTTTGGCAATCCCGGAGCCTCAAAATAATTATATAATAGACAATGCTGGCATCATTCCGGAGGGGAAAAACGATTTAATCGGGGTGATATAGGAAAGGTACGGTACTCAGTTGCCACAATACCGCGAAGCCATTTGCTCCACATCCTCATCCAGTCCAGACATGCCCTTTCTATTACTGCTACCAGCTCTCGTCAGGGGCCGGTCTCTGGCCGAGCCTGCAACCCTCCTGATTTCCATTGACCTTTCTTTCCTCTTTGCTCCTTGTGACTAAGAAATTACACGGTACTCAGTACCAAAGTGGATCCTTTTCTTTGATTAATGTGGGGAGCAATTTTCGCTGCCTCCATAAGTAACAGCTATTCTACCTTGCTTCAGCTTCCTTTCTTGCTGTCCAACCTACACACACTCTTGTGCAAGGGTTGCAAGCCACCAAATCTCACCTGCTCCTCCTGCCTCACCTTTCTACCTGCACTCATACCTCTCTTTCTTGACACGCCATTCTCAGCCTACACACGCACTTCTCTGCCTGCACGTCACCTTCCTACCTACACACACACTCCTCTGCCTGCACATGCACCTTCCTACCTAAACACACACCTCCCTGCCTGCACACCCACCTTTCTACCTACCGTACGGTACTTATATCACCTTTTTTGACCCCCTCGCGGTGTGTCGGGAGCAAATTAAATATCTAAGTTACAAGGGCCTCGCGAAGTTCGCCTTGTAATTAATTATTTAATTTTAAGCATGAATGGGGACAGGTTGGGAAAGCCTCCCAAGCCGCCCCTCAAGGCCCCCAAGGTGGACAAACAGCTTGGGAGGCTGGCCCTTTATTGGGGAGGAAGGACCAAGAGGAAGGGCGCCTTCATTCCCTTCACATGTGCACGCACGCACACGTCCCCGCATGCATACACACATACACACACACCTACGTGCATGCACACACGTACGTGCATGCACACACGTATGCGTGTGCACACACTCACAAGTACACAACGCACGCACGCATGTACGTACACAACCGTATACACACGCACGCATGAACACAACGCACGCACACACATACACACACATACACACACATATGCGCGCACGCACACAAACAAACACGCACGTAAGTGCACGCACACACACATGCACACGCACACACACGGACGTTCGTGCACACACGTACCCACATGCGCACACACACACACTTACACACACACACAAATGCACAGACACATGTATATATGGGACATATATACATATGTACACACACACTTATGTACACACGTATGCGCACACACATACGCACGCACGCACAAGTACACAAAGCATGCACGCATGTATGTACACAACCGTTGTGTACACACACACGCACATACGCAACGCACACTCACACGTACGCGCTCGCACACACACACATACACACACACATATGTACGCACACAAACATGCACGTACGCACACATGCGCACGCACGCATACGTACGCGTGCATACGCATGTAGTGCAGCTCAGAGGGCCAAAAGGACCTCGCATAGGCTCGCATTGTGTTTATTAACTATGTGTACCCCCCTCGCATTGATCGTTTTGGGGTTTATTAATTGGGGTTTTTCAAATCTCGGATTGGTTACTATACAGTACGGTACACACGCACCTACCCCGAGTACCAAAAACAATCACACTACCGTGGGCGTGTGAAGTTCAAGGCACACCCTGATAGCCCTAGCTTTAGAGGCCCACGCCATGGCAAGGGGTTCCTCTTGCCAAGAATAAAACAATTGCGCTGATGCGTAAGCAGAGTTAAGGCTCACCTGCTGCTGTCGCTGCTGCGTCTGCTGCTGCCGCCGCTGCTGCTGCCCTTACCGCCAGTGTTCTAGGACTGGGGGGCCGGCCCCGCTTTTTCTTCGGAGGAGGATCTGCAGAACAGAGCAGTGAAATGCCACGTCAAATCAATGGCAGCGTTTGCCTTTGGGTGCTCCAGGTGAGGGTATCGCAAGGCATACGAGACCAAGGGCCTGCAGAGGTTGAAGCCACCAGAACATGAGTGCGCCACGTCATCACGTCATCATATCAAAATTGCTTGACCGAGATGCAGGAGCCTATAAGGTTTGTGAGATGGGTAATGTCTCCCAATAAAAACGGCATGGATGCAGTTTGAGTCAGATGCATCACCTGGAATTTGAGGGCAGTCAGGAGAAGCGCTCCCTGTGCTAGTCCCCGCTGCTGCTGACGTTGATTCTCCTGCTGCAGCTCTACTGCTCCCAGGGCCTGGTGCTGGTGCTGGTGCTGGTGCTGCTGCTGATGGTGATGGTGATGATGATGTGTGTATGTTGTATGAGTGTGGTGTGTGTGTGTGTGTGCGTGTGCAAGTGCGTGTGTGTGCGTGTGCGTGTGCGTGTATATGTGTGTGTGTTATGTGTGTGTGAAGTGTCTACCACTACTGACACAGAAACGCAATGATGTAACGCAGCCTAAGGCTTGTGTGTGGCACATGTGAGTCACCTACACGTGGCTTTGAACTTGTTGGCTGCCTTCCAAAAGTCTTGCCTACCTGTGTCTACACTGCCACTGGTGCTGGTACTGCTGCTGGGGGCATCTTGGCCTGCTCCTGCGCTCCTCACATTCTCAACTGTGTTAAACGCAAAGTGATGTTGTAGCCGTGTTTGTGAGTGTCAGCTGCGTTTGTGAGTGTGTCATGTACAACCACAAGAGCAGGCTCGCAATGCCTGCGAGTGGGTGGTGTGGGCACATTAGCAATGTACAGCAAATGCAGAACGTGTATGCGTGCATGTCTTCATGTGCGTGGATGTGTGTGTATGTGTGCTAAGTGTACTGACGAATCCAGGGCGTACCTGCTCGCACGGGGGGAGGTCCTTGACGGGCAATAGCCTCCCACTGGTCACCCCCCACAGCCACATAAAGCAGGCTGTTGAAGCTGGACAGCTGCAGTTTCAAACCCAATTCCTGCACAGAGAGGGGCAACAGGAAGAGGGGCACTGATTGGAAAAATGGAGAGGAGTTGTAATGGGCAAGGATAGACAGGTGGGTGGATGCAGGAGTGCAGGCGTGTCTGTCTGTGTGTTCGTGTTTGTTTGTTGTAAACGTGTCTGCATTTCTGTGTGTGTTCATGAGCATGCGTGTGTGCCTCTGAGCGTATAAGATTGAGTGCTTGCGTAAGCGCGTGTGCATGTTTTTTTATCAGGCTACGCGTTGAGGGATGCTCTTAGGCTCTTGCAATCAAGTATACACACCTGCGCCTCATTGAGGAAGCCTATGGCAGCAGCCACATCCCCAGACCGAGCACACATTTGAATGCCTCTGAAAATGTCCGCAGCCTGCGCAATAGGGTGGCACGTAATACGTAGCATATGCAAGAAGAAAGAAGAATGTCAGAAAAAGCATTTGCCCACACATTAACAATATAATGGGATTCCCTGCATCCCATGCACGTGCATAAACGTGAACACCCACCTTGGCTTTGGCCGGATCTTTTATCCTCTGCTTTTCTTTCTTTTTTGACAGCTTCTTTTCCGGCTGTTGCTGCTGGGCCTCGCCTCTGGTTGGCTCCCCTCCTGCTATTCTGTCGTTAGATGGCGCTACTGTGTGACTCTGTACTGATATGCTAGGCACGGCATGGCTGGAACCTGCATTGTTGCGTCATGGACATTTTATGCACATGCTCGTGTCATAGCATGCGGCTGCCACCCGCACCCACATACCATCGCCCTTGTATCGTTTTGCTGTAGGTGATGCTGCCTCTTGCTGCCCCCTTGGCTCCATCGCAACAAAGCCTGGCTGCCCCCTTGAAACGGAGACCTGGGCTGTGCTCAGGCTTGCGGGTGTCACCCTCCTGAGGAGAACCGCAGTTGCTGTTGAGCAGCAGTAGTGGCCTCTAAGCAGGGCACGGTGTGCACTCAGCATGATGGCAGTTCATGCTTGGGGAGGAATCATGGGCAAAAAAGGCAGAGAAAAAAGCAGTCAGGACAAGCAAGGCTAAAACAATTTGAAATAATTTAAGAATGTAAAAATAGGGTTATCTTATTGTCATAGCCCATGACCGATATCTTCGTGCCGGGCTGTAGTGTCTGGCTCGACCAGCAGTATGAGCAGGAAGGAGGGAAGAAAGTCAAAACAATACCGTCCGTGCCCCTGTATGTGGCTGGAAAAATCACTCGTGCTGAAGGGGGGGTGTTGACTGTGCGGTTACCCTATGGAGAGCATGAACCGAAAGAGGTGGAGGTCAGGCCAGAGGCCCTACTGCTCGCAAACACTGATGGCAGCACTGTTGAGGTAAATTTCTGAGTTGGCAAAGACGTGGAAACTGGCGGGCAGGGTTGACCAGCACTCGCGTCAATTTTGACGCGAACTGACTTTCCTTGAGTGTCTCAGTCTGTTTTCTATGTTTTCCTATCACGAGCTTAAACAGGCTCATTCAAGGAGTCTTGGTTTGGAAAGCCTGGAATGTTTACACACAAACACACACACACACACACACACACACACACACACACACACACACACACACACACACACACATATTCGCGCACACACCCACACACACGCAAACACACATTCACACACACATACCAACTATTACACACACGCATACACACATGTTTACACACACACACTTACGCACAAACACACACACATGCGCACACATACACACATACATATCTGTACACACACATAGACGCACACTTTTGCATACGGACACGCACACACAGACACATGCACACACACACATACACACATACACACACACTCGCACACATGCACTTGTGCTCACAGGACATGACCACTTTGACCAACCTACACGAGCCTGGCGTGGTCTGGAACCTCGAGGCCCGTTACACACAGGGTGACATCTACACCAATACAGGCTCCATCCTCATCGCGGTGAACCCTTTCCGTCCCATTCCTCGCCTTTTCACGCCTGAGGTTCTGGCTCACTACAGCAAAGGAGCCGCCAGTGCAGGCGCTGTCATGGCGCAGGGCCGGAAAGGGAGCCAGCTGCAGCAGGAACTGGACAGTGGCAGCCTCAGCCCGCACGTGTACAACGTGGCATGTGATGCGTACCACCAAATGCTACGAGATGGGGCAGGCCAGGCAATCCTGGTACGTTGCCTTTCGTGAAATCGCTAGCAGCAAAGCATGACACACACACACACACACACAACATCATACACACAACCACAAACACACAGATAACAGGCGAGAGTGGCGCAGGGAAGACTGAGACTTCCAAACTCATCATGCGCTGCCTAGCGAATCTAGGGGGCCAAGGCACTATCCCTGTGTTGGATGGACCCCGCACCCTAGCAGATGCACCAACAGCCCAGGTTAGTATATGTATGTGTGCCGTCAAATTTTGTACTGTGAGCAATGTGTTGTAAAGAGTTTAGGTGACATCCACAGAGAGAGAGAGAGAGAGAGAGAGAGAGAGAGAGAGAGAGAGAGAGAGAGAGAGAGAGAGAGAGAGAGGGACAGTTCCACGCACCCAGGAAGAAGCAGTAACCATCCCTTTTCAATGCAAGCGCATACGCAGAAAAACGAAAAGAAAAGCATGCATGCACATGAACAAATGCACACCCTTTACACACAGCCAGCAGACCAGCATAGCGAGTCTGCCCCAGCCCATTGCAGTGTTGAGCAAAAGGTGCTGGAGTCAAACCCCCTGCTGGAGGCGTTTGGAAATGCCAAGACGCTGCGCAATGACAACAGCAGTCGCTTTGGAAAGTGAGTGTGTGTGTGTGTTTTGTGTACATGCGCGTGTGTATATGTTGACTTGAATGCAATTGGTCGGATGTTGTATAAAAGGCTGGGATTGTTGTCGTCCTGACCAAAAGTCAAACGCCAATGTGCTTTGATGCAGACTTTTTGTGGCACTGTGTTGATAGCAGCATCGACCGAAATTCCACACGCACACATACACACACATACACAGGTACGTGGAGATTGGATTCAGCAGCTTTGGCAAGCTGGAGGGTGCTGCTGTGCGTACGTACCTGCTGGAGCGCAGTCGCGTGGTGCACGTGGCCCATAAGGAGCGCTCTTTCCACGCCTTTTATCAGGTGCTTGTGACCAAATGGTTCTGGTATGCACCCGTAGGTTACAGATCATACCTGCGTGGCTGAGGGGTTACGGTCCCATGCACGTGCTAGGCGGCTTCAGGTGTTGCTGATTCTTTATATACACTGTTACACTGAATCTTTGTATTCACCTGAAACGTGAGCAGCTGCTCAGCTGCGCCTGAAACATATGCAGTATTAAAGGTAACGTGCCTCTGGACAGAGTATGCAGGCAAGGTATATGCCACGTCCAAGGAGTGAGGAGCGCCCGCTCTGTGCCTTACCATAAAATCACGAATGCTAGCATATTTGACAGGCTTGACTCTTCTGATGTAATCCGCCACATATCCCTGTCTGTGGGTCCTTTTGTGCATGCAAATTGACGTATAGCACTGTGCACTCGAACGGCCAAATGACGTATGGCACTATGCAAATTGAAACTATGCAAGTTGACGTATGGCGCTGTGCACTTGAACGGCCAAATGATACTTGATCCACTTTGGAGGGCTTGTTATGCAAAATTATAAAACCGCAATGTGTTTACCTGATCACAGCTGTGTGCGGGCGCTAGCCAGGCTGAGCGAGCAAAGTGGCACCTGGGTCAGGCAGCTGACTTCCTGCTGCTCAACCAATCAGGCTGCTACCAGTTGCCCAGCATGGACGATGTCCAGGAGTATCAGGTAGGGGGGTGTGTGTTCGTACACACGAGTGCACACAAGATAACACACCACACACATAGACGCGCCACAACTGGTTGAATTCACGGTTTTGCTGTTTTGTTTCCTAGCCCTTCAGGATGAAGTGGGGGGAAGGTGTGGATGTGGAAGTGAAGAAAGAGAGGTCGGACTTCGGAATTTGTGCACAGTTGCTGATGATCGGATGTGTTTCAAATTTTTGCAAGCAAAAGGCACCAAGAATACTTATTAAATGATCTGAACGCGTTAGTACCTTCCTTGTTTATTTGTGTGGTGTTTTGAGTAAAATTGGTACTCGGTTAGCTTTGAGGTACATGTCTGGCCATTCCTTTCACCCCCTCACACACACACACACACATACGCAAACACATACCCTATTTAACACACACACACAATCATATTTACACATTCAGCGCACACGGCATGCCATGAGCTCAGTAGGCATCTGCCAGGATCAGCAGGACCGCGTATTTGGGTTGCTGGCTGCTGTGCTGCACTTGGGCAATGCCAGCTTTGTAGCGCCCGGTGCATCTGCCCCTTCCAGTAACAGGTGGGTCTGCTGATCTCATAATTATGTGTGTGTGTGTGAGAGAGAGAGAGAGAGAGAGAGAGAGAGAGAGAGAGAGAGAGAGAGAGAGAGAGAGAGAGTGAGAGGGAGAGGGAGAGGGAGAGGGAGAGGGAGAGGGAGAGGGAGGGAGAGAGAGAGAGAGTCTGAGAGGGGCTTGTAACTGTTAAATCCCTCGGACAAAAGAGGCTCCTGCCCTCTTTATCCTCTTTATCCTGCAATCATGTTCACCAAACAATGTGCTATTTTGTCTGGGAGGAAGGCAACAATAGCACGCATAAGGGCTTGGGAGGCCAAGCACTGTTGCAGCTCCATTTCCCAAGGATCTGCGACATCTTAGACGACAGTAGTTGCTTGCTTTCCAGCCACAACTAAGAGGGTGTATGCCTTGCCTTCTCTGCTGCAGCAATGGACCCTTATCTTGCTTGATTGCCTGGGGTCCAAGTAACCTCTGTTGAAATACCCTTTGTCGTTAAGGTTGATTTCAGGCAAGCCTGGACCCCAAGTGCCTCTGCCCAAATCTACCCCAGCAGCAAAGTCTCCTCGCAGCATCCACCCTTTCCTAGCAATACCTTTCCAACTTGCCTCTCTATCGTACACCAACTGCCATGTTCATGCTCATATTGTACCAAACCAAAGAGTTCATCACTAAGTACATGTTTTTAATCGCAGCCACGGGCCCTCCGCCTGCCGCAGCCTGTTTGCAAGCACCATTGACAATGGGAGTGCCAGCTCAGGCAAGTGAAGTGACACAAGTGTCAATAAGATGAGCTGTCTGTGGCTCGTGGAAACATGTGCTGTTTTGTGGACTCTGCCCATAATCTTCAAAGGCATAAAACATAAAACACGTACATGACACTGTTTCATGATTGTACACAGCCAGCCAAGACGCTCCTGAGCTAGCAAACGATGGCAGTCGACGCGCGTTAAGTATTGCAGCAGAGCTGCTAGGTGTGCCTGGCGCGCAGCTACTGGCTGCGTTGACAACACGCACACGGCAGACCCCAGAAGGTGTGTGTGAGTGCGGGGTGTACTTGCATGTATGTGGTGTGTGTGTGCTTGTTTGCGCTGTTAATGACCAGGGTGTTAGGTTCAGCCCCTACCCTCCTTTTTTGGTGTGCTCGGCTGTGTGTCAGTGACACACGCTCAGCTGCAATGCTGTTCTGCTGGCTCACAGCAACACTGCCGTGACCAGGCAGCATGCAATCTCTTAATCTTTTCCTGAAGGTGTAAGCAGGCGCGAATGTTGTCTACAAAGAACATGCAACACACATATGCCCACACACGATGAATTTGCAGCTCCCAACACACAATTCAAATATAGGCCCCATTACCTCTCCATTGGAGCCTGCTGGTGCTGAGGAGGCGCGCAACGCACTAGCCAAGGCACTGTACTCACGCACTTTTGATTGGTAAGTGGTAAGGGTGTTTGTGCGTGTGCATGCTGGGTAGGTGGGTGTGAAGAAGTAAGTACAAGGGGCTGGCAGCTCCGCCTCTGCCCTTCGTCTGCATCAGTTCTCACACAACTTTGACTAGAAGAAAGAACTTGAAAGCAGGCTTGGCCAGAACCGTGTACATACACAACCATCAATGAGCGTACCTTTGTAATTTTCCCGCCAAAAATACCATCAATACACCTCTACATCCGGTTCTGGTCGACCTGATGAGTAAGGTGCGAGCAAAAAAGGCCCCTGCCCCGCTTTATTCTGAACATGCTCAACTGGACTGACAAGTTGTGTCGGTGTGCCTGACACGCCATTCATCGTGTACAAGTCTTTTTATGTTTGCAAAGTCTGAAGATGTTTGTCAATGTAATTATAACCCTTTGTCTGGGCTTAATGTGTCCAGCGTCTCATGCCTGATCAGTATCTCTTGCAAGAGGTGCTTGTGTGCGTGCGCGTTTGTAATTGTTCAAGCATCTGCTATGCTGCATCTCTCGGTGCGTTGTGCTTCATTGCTATGTCCCGTTCACCTCATGTGTTTGTATCCAAGACTTACGCGCACATGAATTATCCACCCAGGCTAGTAGAGCAGATAAACGCTTCCATGGAGGAGCACGCCGCCCTCATCCAGGCCTCCCAGCCTTCCACCCCATTGAGCACACCCGTTAAGCCAAGCAGAGGCGCAGGGGACCAAGGGGGGGGCCTGAGCAATGGGTCAAGCAATGGGGGGGGACCTGTTGAAGGCCTTGGAGGGAGAAACGGGAGCTGTGCTGGACTCGGAAACGGAAACGGCCCAAGCAGGACTTCCTTCTGCTCTTCTTTGCCTCCAACCCCGCCGAGGTGAGTTGGGATAACCTTTTATGGGGGGGCTTGTTGGTATGGTGGCCTAGCTTCCGTCTGTTCCTCTCCCCCTTTTGATCCTAGCGAGGCAGGTGGTAGTGGCTTGGAGCTCCAAATTTGTAGGGCAGCAACATCTCCCCATAGGAGAAAAATAATGTTGAAGTAGGGCAGCAAGCACCGTGCAGCTTGTCGGTTGTTGTACAAAATACTCACTTGCGGGGTGAGATCGCACAGATGATATACGTTATAGTACACGGTACAATTGTAAGCAGTACTACTTTCTTGCCAGAAAGGCCTTGCTGTTACCACATTGATAGATTTATGGCTGCACTAAAGCAATTTGTGCTTTAATGTCTAAAGTCCTTGAACCATCGTAAGTTGCGCAGCTGCCCAAAGTTGCACGGCTGTCTGTGTGTGGTTGCATGCTTCACAGGAATGCTGCAGCCAGCAATCAAGCAGGCGCGAGTTGCAACAGAAAGAGCCAATTCACGCGCGAAGGAGGCTGCAGGTACAAAAAGGGAGGCGCTAGTGCATTGTCACCGGGTTGTATACATGCACGCAAGCATGCAGTCACAAGTGCACGTGGCATGCGCAGACACAAAAATCAAACACACATGCACACAAGCACACTTTGGAGCTCACAAGTCCAAGCGCTGTTACGCAGCCAGGGTGCGCTTGCTATGTTGAGGTGCAAATATACGCTGCTCACACACATTTCGGTAGGCTTAATTAGTACCCTCATATAAAGGTTCATGATACGCAACGGTGTATGCAAGGCATTATGGGAGGTACACCACATTTGAGATTTGCAAAATATTCGTCAACACATATATTTGTATATGTGTGGTCTTAGACAACTCTGTATGTCGATTTGTGTAGCTGCCTTGAAAGCCTTGGTCCATTTGTATGTGTGTGTGATTTTGGACAACTCTATATGTTGATTTGTGTAGCTGCCCTGAAAGCCTAGTCCATGGTCAGGCCAGACCTTGGGATCGTGGTCACCTGATGATGAGTACTTGACTGTCCGACAGCAACGCCTCTGTTTCCTTAGTCCATGCTTGTGGCGTCATCGCCGTTCGTGTATGATTGTTTGTTTGTATGTTTGTTCAGAGTTGCCCCTGCACCACACGAGCATGCCATCTTGCTGCAAGGACCTCCACGTTTTGGCAAGGCAGTGCAATTGCGCACGTTATGGACGTACCTACACACTCCCAAATTTGCGATTACACAAATTGCCTGTACACGAGCTGTTCAGGCACACCATCGGGCTGCTGGACATCTACGGCTTTGAGTCGTTTGACACAAACGACTTGGAGCAGCTGTGCATCAACTTGGCCAACGAAAAGCTGCAGCAGCACTTCAACCAGCACGTGTTCAAATGGGAGCAGGTGTGTGATACGTGAATGTGAATGCTTGTGAGTGTACATGCACAGTTAATCTAATAAGCCAGTTTGTGCCCTTGTACTCATAGTCAGAGCAATTGCATACCTACACGGGGTCGCGTGCAAGCAGAGGGCATCAGCCAACCTTGCTGCTCGTTTTAAACAGTCAACTATGACCACAGTGATTTGCGTACACGCAAAGATAATTGGCCGACCCTACTACTCGTTCAAAAGAGTCAACCATGGTCAGCCTCTGTTGTACGTCAGAGTATGAGCAATTCCATGATCAGCTCACTCGGTGTATGCCTGCACACTTGTCCAAACGCTAAGCAAGGACAGGAGGCAGTCTTCACTTGTCGTGCGTTTACGTTGCAAGTCTTCTCGTTGTCTCAGCTTCCAAGTGATGAGCCCAGTGGCCCCTCAGCACACAGGTCCAGTATGTGCGTGGGAGGGACGTTGACTGGTGCTACACCGAGTTTTGAAGTCGACCATACCACCCCCAATCATCTCTGCGCATGACATGCACTCGCATCCTCTTTTGAAGCACGCAGGCTGAGTACGTGCGTGAGGGCGTTGACTGGCGCTATATAGAGTTTGTGGACAACCAGGAAGTGCTGGACCTTGTGGAGGGTAGGATGGGCCTCCTGGACCTGTTGGATGAGCAGTGCAGGTTCCCCACGGTGGGTGTGGGTGGGAATAGGAGTGTGAGTGAGTGTGGGTGTGGGTGTGTTGCTCAAGGGGAACCCAAAGCTGGGTTTGCAAGCGTTTGCTGGGTGCTCAGGATTCATATGCTGTGGTGTGTTTCTGCACGTGGGTGTCCTGAGGGCTGGTCTAAACTTGACTGTTTGAAGCTGGTCCTTATGCTGGACAAGCAGTGCAGGCATTCCCTTTCGTATTCCTTTCCAAGATACATATACCTAGGTCACAAAGAGTCAGAGCACGCATCAACTTTACTTTGTGGGCTGGATCTGGAAATATTAAATAGGCTTGTTAACGCGTGTTGGTTATATTAACAAGGAGCTATCTATATTTGATTCCTTGAGGGGCGTTTTGCACCAGGACTAATAGTCAAACGGGCTGAACTGGGATTAAAAATGTACTGGCACACCACTGTCCCTATGATGCGCAAACAATACTCACAACACACTCACATTCAGACTTGTACTATTCAATGCATGCCTTGGTGACATGCTCGTCACTCTCTTTCTACATACCTTCCTATCTTCCCCCCTCGCTCTCTCTTTCTCCCTCTATCTCTCACTCTCTCTCTCTCTCTCTCTCTCTCTCTCTCTCTCTCTCTCTCTCTCTCTTTCTCTGCGGAATATTGTAGGGACCCATACTTAGCTGTTCCAAAAAAGTAGCTTTTATAAACCCCATATACAGCAAACGCATTCAAATTAAATAACCCCATGTGCATCGCAACATTGCAATGCATGGCTCTTACATCCACTTTGCAGACCAATGCAGAGGACCTAGCCACCAAGTACGCCACCACCCCTAGTGTTGCTTCGTGCAAGCGCTACACGCGGCTGAAACGACCGCAGACAGGCTTTTGCATTGACCATTATGCAGGATCAGGTAGGCATGGGCTGTGTGCTTGTGTCCTTGTGTAGGCCTGTGTCCTTGTGAAGGCATAAGCCGTGTGCCTGTGCCTGTTTCCTGTGTCCTGTGTCCTTATACAGATTGTTGAGTGCCAGATCAACAGATGTGTACCTGGGAGAAGGGGCTTACTCAGAGCTGCTGATTGCTAGTGTAAGGAAGGGGAGAGGAGAGTCTTCAAGCAGGTGTTGTTGAAAGCCTTTGTTTGGAGAGGGGTATGTTTCAATGTTCTGTTCAGGCCAGTTGATGTCGGGCAAAAATTGGGACCATTCATATTTTTTGGTCCTGAGAATGGTAAGGCCCTTCCTTGCTGCGGCAGGTTTGAGGTCAGGAGATGCAAATGGAGGGGGGGGGCTTGTGCTATTTGAGGGAGAAGTATCTTGTTTAGCAGCACACATCTCAAGGTGCTGCGGGTTCAACTCAGGGCAGCGCAGAGCTGCCATGCCATGCGCTATCCCCCTCACACCTTGGGCCTAAAGACGTGTCCCACATCAAGGACAGCAATTGATGCATAATTTGCTAATGGTAGGTTACCAATGGCATGAAGCAGGACTGTGTGGCTAGGTGATGAGCATGCTGCTGCTTTGACGCACCCTTCAGTGGTAAAGCTGACACGCTTACAACTTAAAACACGAAGTACGCACACACAAAACAAGCGCACACTCACACAAATATCACAACACAAACAACGTAGCACAGAAAGTACTCACACCACACACACACACACACACACATGCACACACACATTAACACACACACATAAAACACACGCACGCCTACAGTGCGCTATACGACAGACAACTTCCTGGGCAAGAACAAGGACTATGTGGTAGCAGAGCACGCTGCCCTGCTGGCGGCTTCCAACGCCCCTTTGGTGCTGCAGCTGTTTGGCAGCAACGCACCCCCCCTCCCCCCACAGCACCAGTCCAGTCGCCTGCTGCAGCCGTGCGGGAGCATGTCCTCTTTCAGGTGCTGCTCTTGAGTGTATGTGTGTGTATGTACATAGAGCTGTGGTGTCGGCTACTGCAGCAAAGTACCCCTTTCGCCATCACAGCACCACTTCTCTGTCACCTGCTGCAGCTGTGCCGATGAATGTCCTCTTCAGGCGACAGCTCTGATACCTGGGGTTGGCCAGACTCATACATATTTGCGACGTATTGACCATGTGTTTGATGAATTTCCTGCCAAAAATCCGTATGTACACCGTGTATAAGTATATGATTACCGTATATATAAGATTATGGCCAAACCTACAATATCTTACTTTGGCCGTCCAGACACGTAAATGCAACAAATTATATGCGCAATCATACAAACATACACACACACATACATACACACACACAAACACAGAAACACACACAAACAGAGGCACACACACACACATACACCTACACACACGCACGTGCAAACGCGCCACAGGTTTGACTCCGTGGCCAGCCGTTTTAAGCGACAGCTTGGCGACCTGATGGTGGCCCTCCAGTCCATGCAGCCTCACTATGTGCGGTGTATCAAGCCCAATGCAGACAGTGTGCCGGGCAAGCTGGACAGGCAGTACGTGCTGCAGCAGCTGCGGTGTGGGGGAGTGATGGAGGCAGTGCGCATCAGCTGCGCAGGTGTGTTTGTGTGAGTGGATCTGGGCATGGACGTGGGTGTGTGAAAGAGCAAGGGTGATGAAAGCAGTGCAGTGCAGGAGTGGTGTGTTTGTGGTGGGTGTGCAATTTGTTTACACCAAAGGATCGTTGCTGGCTAAGATGTGCAAATTTTGAATAGTGCAAAGCTACCTGTGTCAAAATACGTGGATAACCTAGCTCTTAATCTGCCTATAACCCGTTCCAAATGTTTTCTCCTTCTGCTCTACCTGTTTCTTAAAGCAACCCTATCTCGACCTCCACAAAAAACACAAAAACTTCCTGTCAAATCAGACCAACCCCATTCATAATACTGTCCACCACCAGGCTTTGCTTACAAGCGCGCATTCGATGCGTTTGTGGACTTCTTTTGGCCGCTGTGCCCCTCTGCCCTGCACGACTTGCAGCGCTACCAACAGCAGCAGCAGCAGCAGCAACAGCTCATGCAGGGCGGCAGCAGCAATGGCGGCAGCAGCAGCAGTAGCCGCGGGGGAAACAGCAACAGCAACGGCGGCAGTGGCAGTGGCAGTGGCGCCAGCACTGCTGCTGCTGGTGGTAGTGGTAGTAGCAGCGGCAGCAATGGCATGGGTCGTGCACACAGCAGCAGCAGCGGGAGCGCGGACACAGAGGAGTGGCTGGAAGTGAGCAAGGCAGCCGCAGAGCGCATCCTGGTGGCGGCCCGTGTGCCTGAGTACCAGCTGGGGCGTACAAAGGTGGGTGTGCAGGGTGCTTATTAATGTGCTGCGTCTGATGCGAGGACCAGGGGGGTGTAAAAGGGGGGGGGGGTGCAGGGCGCTACGTATACTGATTGCCGCTGTTTTTGCTGCTATTGCATTGAACAGTCGCAATACACAGGCGTAATGCATTGGCTTCGTTTTCACACACGCATACACACACGCATACACACACAAAACGCACTCACTCTTCTTCTCTCTCAATTACGCACACGTGCGCACACGCACACACACGTATGCGCACAAAATGCACACAATGATGTTCTTCCATGCTTCACAGGTGTTCCTGCGTGCTGGTGCGTCTGCTGCGCTTGATAGACAACGTGCTCTCGCGCGCACAGCAGCAACGTGCCGCATCCAAGCTTCCTGGAGGGGGGTGCAGGACAGGAGGGCGTGGCTGGCCATGCGTAAGGCGGCAGTGGTGGTGCAGGTGTGTGTGTGTGTGCTTGTATGTGTGCGTGCGTGTGACAAGTGTTGAGTGTGTCTGTATAGGGTGAATGGCAGCAATGGTTCGCGTGATGATGTGTTTGGTTCACGCGCTTGATGAGCTGCATAAAAATGAAGGCATTGTCCATGGTAGCAGCGATTGCACTTCTGTGTGTGCATGTAAGCAGGGTTGGTGTAAGCATGGAGAGGATGGAGCGGGTATGATCCTACAGATCACAAAACAAGGGCAGTGGCATCAGGCTGAAGCCCAGACCTGGTGCAAGACAGCCTGAATTGGCTTTTGCCATTCTGCCATGTGACCCTTAGGTTTACTTCCAGTGTAGCGGCACTGCGCCCCAAATAAGTATGCAGGCCATTTAAATCACGCCCCACGTGAACTATTAGTCAGGTCAACCATTCCTGCTAAAAGTTTTGCCCCAAAGCCGAAAGCACATTTAAGTATCCAGGACCCTTAGCTAGATATATCTAAGCACCCCTGCATACTCAGTTTGTGGCGGGAGGTGCCCAGGTGGGCAGGGTGGAAATCCCTGCCAGAAAATGGATTTCCAAAAGCTCCCCTCTGGTGCCAGCAACTTACCAGGGGTGTTTGCAATAATATTGGAGACATTTTGGTGAAGGTCCGGGGGTCTGGGGTGGGGGTCCGATTTTGATCCCGGTTTTGGCAGGGAAATGGCGCATTGAATCGAGAGTCGATACGTTGGCAGAAATGCCCAGCCAATTTGTGCAGCTACGGTGAAATATTAATTAAATAATTATGGTAATTATGGTGCGCTGGCATGTTGTGCTTGCACGGAGCTGGGAGAACCAGCTGTTGTTTGGGACAGATGAGGCTCGAACAGAGCACTCAGGGCACCAGGTGAGCTTTCAGCGCACCAACATGCAAAATGGTCATAGCTCAATGCTTGCTGGGTGCATGGTGGCAGTAGAGCAGAGCAGGGAAAGTTCAACCATTTTGACAGCTGTCGCTGCCCACCAGGGCCCAACCCCAATATTCTAGACCACAAAACTTGACAGGGCATGCCTTGGGAGCATACTGAAGGGTTCCTGATACTCAGGTGATGGCCAGCAAGCTTGTTTCCAGGGTTTCCAGAAATGCACCATTTTTGCCCAGCAAACAGGCCTACGCACTAAGTCCTTTAGGGGCAAATTTTTACCCCCTTTTTTTGCTTTGATGGGTATGGTTTGACCCTAAATCTATCTGGGAACAAAAGAATTGGTGAGATTTTGACCAAAACCTGCATTTCTACACCCATACCACCTTTCTGGCAGGGAAATGGCACAAATCCAGCCCCCCACTCTCACCCTTGACCCCAAACTCATTTATTTCTATGCAAAAGTGTTCATTTAGGTATAGAAACCATTGGGTGACCTCAGATGTGCAATTCAGGAAAGGGGCATCAATTCCCACTTTTTGGGGGCTTGGTCGGGCTGACTATTAGGGACCGGCGTATACCAGCATTTGGAATTCCACTCACCAGTATGTACTGGGTCAGTAGTACGCCGGGATGACCTTGTGATGACTCCTTAGTCAATTCCCTCTTACTCTGAAAGTGACTGATCATCTCCGTTGCAGTAGCACGTGTGCAGCAGCTCTTCACAATTAAGGCTTTGTGCCTCAATGCACAAAACACCAACTTGATCTATATGTAGACAAATCCGAAAGTAAATGATAATTTGGTTGCCTGTGGCTTTCCCAGTTAAAATTCTAGATGATTAGGAAAACGAAGAGGAGCCTAGTCAATTTAATCCTTGGAAAAGCTGTAACATTCCTCTGACTTCCTAGCACCTCTGCTTCTGTCACGCCTCGTGTCACGCACGTACCAATTCAGCATGCAGACCGGCGTAACAAATGCACACTCACACACGTACACACATACTCAGGCCTGTGTGCGTGGTTTCCTGGCACGCCGTGAAGCAAACAGGCTCCGGCAGATGGCTAGCGCTGCCGGTGTACTGCAGGGGGCATGGAGGGCTCGCCAAGTGCGCAAGGAGTTTGCTGATTGGCGCAGGTTTGTGGCTGGCGTATTCCTGACTTGCTGCACCTACTGAAAGCTGCTGAGTGCTTGAGCTTGGGTGTGCTTGAGGATTTACTGACTGGCAGAGGTGTGTGTTTCTGTGTGACTAGAATGATTGAACGAGTAAATAGGCATGTTTTGAATTAACAGTTGTCACTGAGGCTTGATGCAAATGCACACTAGTATTGAAACAATGTATGTTCGGCAACACACACAGGCAGTATGCTGTAGTGGTGGTGCAGTCCCTGTGGCGCATGAAGGGACCTCGCTCTGCCCACATGCGTGCGCTGCGCTACTACAGAGCTGCACGCACCATACAGGCTTGCTGGAGAGGGAGGGAGGCACGGGTCGCATATGCCCAGCTGATTCCCTTGCACCGTGCTGCTGCTGTCATCCAGGTGGGTGGGTGGGTGTGGTGTGTGGGAGGGAGGGAGAAAGAGGGGGAGAGGGAGACAGAGAGGGAGAGGGAGACAGACAGAGAGGGAGAGGGAAGGAAAGGGGGCAGCGAATGTTGCTTATGAACACAGCTCAAGATGTATAAAGCACAGATAACCGGTATGTGTCATGTTTGTCATCCGGCACTCTGGAGCTCTTGGGCTTCCCTGCCTGTTTACGTTTGACAGGCTTGCTGAGCTGTGTGTCATGTGCGTGCCTTCACGCATGCTGCTACCCATGCCACACAACCCCCCACATTGTGTGTGTGTATGTGCTGAATTGCTCAGAATGTGTGGCGTGTTCACCGACGTGGGGAGAAGCTGCGTGCCAAGTTCCGTGGTGTAGTGTTGCAAGCCATGGCTGCCCAGCAAGCCTGCCTCTTGATGCAGCGCGCATGGCGCACCAAGGTACGTGTGTAAGTGTGCAAAGTATGTCTTTCTGTACTGTTAGTGACTGATGTGTGGTGGTTCCCTAACCGTGACTTCCCAGTAAGCCTGTTTCTTGATGCAGCGTGTGTGACGCACCAAGGTACAGAAAGGGTGAATGGGTGTTGCTTAGTGTGTGTGTGTCTGTGTTATGTGTGTGGCTTTGTTTGCGGATGTCTGTGGGACTGGAAGCCGAGGCCGTCCTGCAAACTAGTGTTCTTGATGCAGCGTGCAGGCGTGATATGTGTGAGGGTGTTAAAAGTCAGCGTCAGCCCCCTCTTATATGGTAGGTGCCCAGGTTCAAAGGCGTGCACATTCACTGGAATTGATATGTGCACACTTTTTGTACCCAAATTTAAGGCCCTTGTACGCATGAACCATTTTTTACTCTCCTATGCAAACACCTCACGCACACCACACCCATCTGTTGTTCAGCATCTGCTCACGCTTACACCTGCTTCTGCATGTTGCCCTGCATCTATATGCACTCACATACAATACAGATCACAGACTTGCGTACCATCACGCATTAGTACCGGGTGGCGCTGCTTTTCCTGTGCACAAGCCGCAGGACAAGCACCATCACCCATACATTTTTCTGCCAGAGGCCCTGCTCGTTATCCAAATGCAATGGGCGTTGCAAGCTCTTGAATGCACGCACACATGCACATGCACATACACATACACTCACTCAACCATGCCAGGCGGCGCTGCTTATCCTAGCACGCGAGCGGCAGCGTAAGCAACGTGAGCGCTTCCTGCAGAATGTCAAGCTGTTTGAGCAGCCCGTGTCTACGCAAGCACACCAGGCTCAACTAAACAAAGGCAGCTGCCTGCCGATCTCGTGGAAAGCAAGCTTAGGGAAAAAGGGCCGTAACCCACACCACAATAGCAAGGTGAGGGTAGGTTTGAGTGAGCAGGGGTGGTGCAGGTCAGATGAGCAGGGTCGGTGCAGGGTTGATGTGGGGGTAGGTTTGAGTGAGCAGGGGTGGTGCAGGTCAGGTGAGCAGAATTGGTGTGGGGGTAGGTTTTAGTGAGCAGGGTTGGTGCAGGTCAGGTGAGCAGGTTCAGTGTGGGGGTTGGTTTCAGTGAGTGAGCGGCGTCAGTGCGGATCTGGTCTCACGACCCTTTATCACAGGGCTGCTTGTGTTGCATGAGCATGAACGGGCTCATGAAAGTAGTCGGGAGATCCCTAGAGATAGTTGGGAGGTTGATGTCTCAAGGGCCAAATGAACTGATATGGCAGGGTAGATAGGACTGGTGTGTGATCTCTGCTGATCTTATCTGTGACCCTGGATCTTTTGTTGATGGCACGATTGTGTACACAGAGTACTCTGCCTACCCATACATTAAAGTGGGCTCAACGTAAATGAAAATGAATAATAAAGGCAAGCGGAGGACCTGACCCTTGCCGCATGCATCATCGCATGCCTCCGAATTAATTACAGGTCAGGCAGGCTCAAATGTATGCAGGATTTACAAATAAATGTAGCTGCCCTGTCCAACCTTCCCTGCTGGTCTGCAGCTCATCCTTTGTGACCACTGGTTGTGCACACTATTAAGTATTAAGGGTTACAAAACTGAATGGCATGGAAAAAGAGTTGCCGATCTAGCAGGGCGTTCTTGCAAGTAAGGCCCCTGCTCTCTTCAAGCACCCCACGGTGTCTCTTATAACTTTTCATAGATTGTTACGACTATCTCAGAATCCCAGCTTGGAGGTGCTCAAGGGCCGAAATAGCAACGCTGTTTTGCTTGGTCGTACACTTTTTGGCTCTCTCTCTCACTCTTTCTATTTGCTATAAAATTAATCGAGAGCGGGCGGTGAGGTTGGGACATGCTGAGGTGAAGGAATGCAAAGAGCGTGTGACGTGCGTCACACAGAAGATATTTGAATCATGCAACAAGTCTTTTTTCCACGGCAGTTAGATTCTCACCTGCCTTCACGTACATATACATGCATTCACACGCATACACACACACTGTAACACAGGATGGTAGCATGACCAGTCGGGGTGACCGCATTCTGAGCAAGGAGTCGGCCCTACCACCCCCTCCCCAGAGGCTCCACCCTGCCTCAGCCACAAAGGCACCACGTCGCAACCGACTGTACAGTGAGGAGGGAGATGAAAGTGAGTATGCTGTTATGCAATTGTGTGTGTGTGTGTGAGAGAGAGAGAGAGAGAGAGAGAGAGAGAGAGAGAG
>Ga0307947_1000288_pt1 | contig 33578 bp, 38 predicted proteins | sample OrgLakmetagen232_FD_201840 | JGI IMG/M metagenome (GOLD analysis project Ga0307947, IMG submission 201840) | Saline water microbial communities from Organic Lake, Antarctica - #232 | ecosystem: Environmental > Aquatic > Non-marine Saline and Alkaline > Saline | place: Antarctica: Organic Lake...
GGGGAAATTAGTTTCTGTGTGCGCAGCGTCTATGCCCTATTAAGAACATTTATTTGGTGCTCTCGTTCACAAGTGCAGTCATCATGTCGTATACAAAAGACTTCAAAAGTGAATTGGGTGTTAGGGCTTCACCGTTGTTTTCCTCATCCCTGTGTCCTGTCGTTTTGGAATGGTCCCCCTGGCCTCGTCGTACATTTCCTCATCGTACACTTCCTTGTGATGCAGTTTTGCATTCCTTTACTCCCTTTCCACACACAACCTGATCAGGCATACATGCACCATGCATTCCTCCACTCCCTTTCCACACACAACCTGATCATGCATACATGCACCATGCATTCCTCCACTCCCTGCTTATTCATACTAACCCTCACCTCCCCTCCTTTGCCATCAAAAGACCAGCGCAAGGTGCACTACACGAACAAAATGCAGAGAGGCCCGCCCAACACCGTATATTTACCGTATATATTTACGGTGCAATACACGAACAAATGCAGAGAGGCCCGCCCAACACCGTATATTTACCGTATATATTCACGGTGCACTACACAAACAAATGCAGAGAGGCCCGGCCAACACCGTATATTTACCGTATATATTCATGGTCCTGGTCGACCCTACATGTACACAAACACATCTTGTCACATTCATATTAACACACTCACATACTCTGTACACCGCATGCCAGGACCCAAACCAGCCTGGCCTCCCCCCCACATGTTGCACACAACCCCCACTGCCCTCCCAATCACTTCAACAGCAGCAGCAGCAGCAGCAGCCCCTCTTTCCTCCCCCACCTCACTTGCAACAGCAGCAACAGCACTTGCTACCACCTACCCCTTTGCCACAGAACCATGCAGGTGTGTGTGTGTGTGTGTGTGTGTGTGGCAGTGTGTGGCAGTGTGTGGCAGTGTGTGGCAGTATGTGTGTGTGTCAGTGTGTGTAATTGCGTATGTGTTGTGCATGTGATCCTTTTTGTCCTCTTGTGTGTGTGTGCATGCAAGTGTCAATGTGTGTGTGTGTGGTACAGCAATAGAAGTTATATTATAGAGCGCAGAGAAAGCCTTCCCTGCCACCCACATCAGACATGCAGGCTTCTGGAACGCAATCAGCAAGAGCATCTCTATTTTTTAGACTTCGTTCATTTGATCCATGCCCCACAAAAAAGCGAGATGTAGGAATTATTGAAGAATGAATGACCTGGACCTGGTGCATTGAAACCTTAAAGTCTAGCATTTCATCTCTTTCCCTGCACCATATTAAATGTGTACACATGCGCTTGCATTGCACACGTGCACATCAAGGGAGCACATGCACACACGCACTCAATAGATACACACGCACACACACTCATACATACATGTACACCCCAACACACGCGCTCACACACACGCGCACACACGCTCAGGCGCAATGCAAGGCCAGAACCCGCCACAAGAAGGGGGACCTGGTACTGCAGGGGGCATGCGTGAGGTGAGAGGGGCTGTGTGTATGTTCTGTGTGTATGTGTGTATGTTGTGTTTGTGAGTTCTGTGTGTATGTGTGTATATTCTGTGTGTATGTGTGTATGGTCTGTGTGTATGTTCTGTGAGGTGAAAGTTGCTGTGTGTATGTTTTCATGTGGACGCTGGGCTGGTAGGCATTGGGTGGTTGTACATGTTGGACTGGTAAGCCTTGGGTGGTTGTACACATTGGAATGGTAAGCACTAGGGTATTTTATACACGGTGTGATACTGCAGCGGGCTTGTGCGAGGTGAGAAAAGATGTCTTACTGCAGCGGGCTTGTGCGAGGTGTGAAAGGGGAATTTGTGTGTGTTTGTGTGTGTGTGTGTGCAGATGATGTACGTGTGGGTATGAGTATGGTGCTTCTGGGCCGTGTTTTAGAGCTGGCGCTTAACCATTAAGGCTTGTCAGTTTGAATCATTCAGTCATGCTTTAAAAGTAGCACAATAGCCCAGCTGGTTTTTACACTAGGGGGGAAAGCATGCAGATGATGAGCAGTTCACTTACAATCCACGTTTATACAAAGGATGTTGGTCTATTTGTAGGGTGCACAGGCTCACATGCGCAAATCAAACAGACCAACACACACACAGAATGACACGCAAACACACACACACATGCACACACACACCAACACACACAGAATGACACGCAAACACACACGCACACATGCACATATGTACACACACACCAACACACACAGAATGACACGCAAACACACATACACAGAATGATACGCAAACACACACGCACAAACACATACAGGTGGTGAAACGAGCACAGCTGCGAGATGTGCATGTGAGCATTGCATTGATGGAGGAGTTCCTTGCCTACGCAAGAAGGTGGGCTCACACACACACACTCTCTCCAGAGGGTTTTGCCTTGATGGCGCAGATTTGTTGTTCCAGCTCTACCTCACTGCCTTGGCATGATGCACAAGATAAGAGTGAACCTCTGTCCATGGGCAGCAGCTCAGTGCAAGGCATAGAGGTATGCGGCATCCTGACATGACTGTGAATACAAATTGTTCAGTGTGCGCGTGCGTGCCTGTTGATGTGCAAGATCCTAGCTTGGCATCTTTGCTTTGACAGTAGGGCGCAGACTTCTAAGTTTGTGTGTGTTTATGTGTGATCTTGCTCATGCACAGCAACACGTCACACAGCACACGGCATGCACGGCACACGGCACAGCACACGGCACAGCACACAGCACACGGCACACGGCACATGCACACAGCACACGGCATGCACAGAAACACGGCACACAGCAACACGGCACATGGCATGAATTCATGTGGTTCCTGACTATGACGATGCGTGCAAACTTGTTCAGTGTGTGTGCGCTTGTTCACGTGCAGCAATACGGCACGCGGCATAGAATCTTGTGGCATCCTAGCAGGACAGCTGTCTGCTAACGACTCCCTGTTCACCATCACCACGCTCATCATCCCCAAGCAGCAAGGCACCTCAGACACTGTGCAGGTGTGTATGTATGTGTGTGATAGTTGCAAACAGTTTGGGTCCCAGTAGCAAGGCACCGCAGACGCTGTGCAGGTGTGTGCATGTGTGTGTGTTGTGTGCGTGTGTGTGTGTGTGTGAGAAAGAGAGAGAGAGAGAGAGAGAGAGAGAGAGAGAGATTTGTTGCAACTATTTTAAATCTCGAATATTGAGGCACCACAGACGCTGTGCAGGGGTGTGTCTGTACACTTTTGCGACACTTTCCAAAAATCAAGGCACCACAGACACCATGGCAAGCACTTGTGTGTACTTCTTGTCATCAGCCGCAAAGCACCACAGACATCGCGCAGGATAAGGTGTGTGTTAAATTTTGGTTGTAGATGTGTGAGCGCGTAATCTTGTTGCCTTCTTGTATTGATAATGTGCATTTTTTGCATGCTGGTTTGCCTTTTTTGCGGGCACAGGTTTTCATTGGTTCCAGGTGTAATGTGTGCTGTATCAGGGAGCTGCGCCCTCTCCAATTAAATCTCTCAGACCTGAAGTTTTGCTTCATTATGCCATTATTGCCTATGTCCTTGCGAGCAGGCATTTGGTTAAAGAAGAGGTATAAAATATATTAAATGTGCAGTGTTTGAGGATGCTGCACACGCTGGGGTGGACCTCTGCCTGTGAAATGTAATTAGGGTTGGCCAGAACCATATATATAAATATATGGTGTATAAGCGGTAAAATTGGCAGGGAAATCACCAAATATACGGTGTATATGGCCAACCCTATATGTAATGCATTAGTTCACCTGTTTGGTTGGATGCCTGCAGGCTCTGAATGAGGAAGAGGTGTTTGACGTGCAGTTTTCAAGGGAGCTGTACCCGCTGGGATGGATCCACACTCACCCCACCCAGACCTGCTTCCTGTCTAGGTGGGTCATTTTAAACAGTATGAACTTTACTGCTGGCTGTGCGCACTCACTCTAACACATGCACACACACACACACACACACACACACACGCGCACACACACACGTGCACACACACACACAACACACACACAGACACACACACGTACACGTATACACACACATATACACACACAATGTCATACAGCAGAGTTACCATGCAGCACTACTAATCTAGTGCACCATTGTCAACGTTGTTCAGCCTGCGTGGCCACGTGAACCAAGCATTTTGGGCCAATATGCACATCCCACCCCAACCTATACAAATGCATTCAGCCTGTTTGACTTACTTAGTCGCACTTGCAGTGTGGTGCGCTGCGTGATGTGCAAACGCACTCAGCCTGCCAGAAATTATGTATTACACGCGCAGTGTTGATGTGCACACGCACTGCGGCTACCAGACAATGCTAGAGGAAGCCATTGCTATCGTCATGGCGCCCAATGATAGGTGCGCATTTGTTGATGTGTTTGCAAGCAGTACATGCATGTATGTACACAAAAACACAAATGTGCAAATGTGCACACGCACGCGCACCCACACACGCACGCACACACACACACACACATGCATACACACATACGTAAACACACGCGCATACACAGGAGTAAGCGGTGTGGCCTATTTAGGCTGTCTACCCCCGGTGGCCTTAAGCTGGTACAACGCTGCAACCTGCGCGGCTTTCACGCACATTCACCCACAGACACTGGACAGGAGCTGTACGAGCTGTGTGGTCACGTGTACTTGAACCCTCGCACAAAGCACGACGTCATTGATCTTAGATAGTATACACGTTACAGCGCAGCTGTGCGCGCAGTTTTGCAGCAGCTCCGTGTCGTGCTCTTGCTTACTTGTACAGCGCAGGTGGAAGGTACTAAACTGAAGCAGCAAGTCACATTTTAATGTGCATGCGTGTATGCATGAGCTTGTATGTAGTGTGCATGTGTACGTGGTGTGTTTGTGTGTGTGTATGTGTGTGTATGTGTGTGTGTGTGTGCCTACGTCTGGCACACAGCAGTTGGGGGTTGCACAGTGCGCTGCCTGGCAGGCACCTACACATTTTATTAATAAAACCCCCTATTTCTCCAATATCACCAATGCTTTGGCCTCTCTGTGTATGTATATTATAGTTGCTTTTTAATGTCACATTTTTAGACGGTTGGTTTCATCCACAGCCTGCACAGTAAGTTCTGAGTACGGCTACCCGAACTTATTGAGTTTTATACGTCTTACAACATGAGGCAAGGCTTGTTGCTGAAGTTTACAGGCACGTATAAAGTGGACTGTGTGAGGATGTCGGTATGTTCCGGGACACCTTGCCGCGCTGTGTATTAGCCTTGGCGTTAGACAAAGGAAATTCTCAACACGGCCAGCATATTCAAGAATTCTGCTCAGACATAAACCCGCAACAGACATTAGGAAAAGTGCACAACCAGCATCAACCCCTTGTCCAGCGTCTACGAACAAGGAGCCTCCGAGGCATCTCTCGAAACAACCAAGTCACACTTCATGTTATACTTCTTGGAGTCAAGGGCAAAATCTACAAATAGTACACCATTACTCCTCTACTTAACTTAGGTGTCCCCACACGCACAGAGTGCACCAACTACCTACTGAACTGCACTGCCATGCAATAAAAAGCTTGAACAAGATTACAAAAACAAGACACTAAGTACACCTTAACAACAACAGTGATAAAGGGGATATGATGGGGGGGTTACTGGTAGAGCGGCTGGCTTCAGGAGGGCCAGGCGCAGGCCGGATCGCATGGCTGACAACCCGATGGATCCTCATTAGTCTCTGTTGTTTCTCTTTTTTCTCATTTTTGGTGGGGCTCTGGCTATTGTGAGCACTAGTCGAGAGCCTGTCCTTAATGCACGCTGGTGACTTCCAGCGTAGACTTTTACTTTAACAAGGAGGGGGCTTTGTGCTGCACCTCGATAAAAAAGGAATGCCCAGGAATTATAGGCAGGAAATATTCTGCTGCCCCCAGCTTAAAATGCTTCGAATTGAGAAAGAATAATTGATGTGCATGTCAGGCTGTGCTTGTAGACAATGCCACCTATGTTGTGAGCTCCTGAAAAATGGTCACATATAAATCACAGCAAATAAGAGGTTCAGAGCCGACGATTTAGAGCCAGAATGACGCAAAAAGTAAGGGCTAAAAATGACAATGACAAGGATCATCACCATGCATTCACAAAACTTTCGACAGGTGCTCACACACACAAGCGAGAGCCCCGTTGAATGCCACCCTAGCTAGCATGTCACTAAAAGCAGGTGGTAGGCCTAGCCATCAATGCAACATAGAGCCCTACTTTCCTATTTTTAAGACTGGTATAAAACATGAAATAGGCCATTAGCTAAATGAGTTCAATCCCACTGCCGCACTGCCGTGAGGCTCGAGCTGTATCAAACCACCATGCAGCTATGTGCACCCCCCCGCTCATTAACAAAAGGTCCCCCCTGAGAAAGCAAAACTATTTTGAGTCATTTCCTTGGCACTGGGTACCAAATAACTTCCCGACATTCTCCAAAAAACATTTTAGGGCAGAAGCAGGAATGCGTTTGTGTGTGTGTGTGTGCGTGCGTGTGTGTGCGTGTGTGTGTGTGCGCGTCCTGGGCCCTGCTTGCTGCTGCTAGGAAGTGGTGGCCTTTGCGGAACCAGCATTATTGCTGGGCGAGTCAAACGATTTCAAATTGCTGTGCAAGGACGCTAGCTGCTGCTCCACCATCTGGACCTGATCCTCCAAGCCGGTCAGCTCTTTATGTGACAGCTGGGCCTGGCTGGACAGCCCACGCAGCTCTGTTTTGAGCTTGATGTACCGCTCAATCAGCAGCTCCAGCTGTGTTTTCAGCTCCGCTTTAACGCCTATCTGCACAGTGTGTGAGTTAAAATGAGGAACAGCTTGAGTTACAACCCAATAGCTTGTTTTACCCAGCTTAGTGTGCTTCTCAATCACAAATTCAGTTCATGATTAGTGTGTGTGTGCTTTTGTGTTTGCGTGTGCGTACGTGTCATGGGTGTGTTGTTGAGCCTGTGCAAATATGTGTGTATGTGTGTGTGTCACAGATGATTCCCTCTCTTTAACTTATTGCGGTCGGCTGGTCCTGGCAGATGCTTGATTGTTTTTACTGATATTATTCAGTGCTGCAATGTCACAACAGCGTTGTGCCTTTTTTCCCATTCCAAGGTTTTTTTGTAGGTGCTACAAGTCTGGTGCTACAAAAACAATTACCACAATTTTTGACATGTTTTACATACGCAGCCTAGCAGTCGCACGTTTTGACTGATGGCTTACTCTGTAAGCTCTGTAAACTCTCTGTACGTGTGTGTGTGTGTGACTATGTGCATGCACGTTAGGGACCATCGTCAGTTGCGAGGTTTCCTACACCTTTTTAAAAAACATGCTCAATGAGCCACAGAAGCAGCACGTTGTTCTTAGCCATTTGCATTCATTTTGATTGACTGCGACGTATGAGCTTCTCAAAGCGCCTTTTATCTTTTGCACAATGCTTGTGGGTGCAACAGAAGCACAGCGGCGAGCATATTGAGGCACAGTGGCGTGCACGATGCTTGTGGGTGTATCAGTGGTGCAGTGGCGTGCACGATGCTTGTGGGTGTAACAGTGGCGCAGTGGCGTGCACGATGCTTGTGGGTGTAACAGTGGTGCAGTGGCGTGCACGATGCTTGTGGGTGTAACAGTGGCGCAGTGGCGTGCACGATGCTCGGGGGTGTAACAGTGGCGCAGTGGCGTGCACGATGCTCGGGGGTGTAACAGTGGCGCAGTGGCGTGCACGATGCTTGTGGGTGTAACAGTGGCGCAGTGGCGTGCACGATGCTTGTGGGTGTAACAGTGGCGCAGTGGCGTGCACGATGCTTGTGGGTGTAACAGTGGCGCAGTGGCGTGCATGATGCTTGTGGGTGTAACAGTGGCGCAGTGGCGTGCACGATGCTTGTGGGTGTAACAGTGGCGCAGTGGCGTGCACGATGCTTGTGGGTGTAACAGTGGCGCAGTGGCGTGCACGATGCTTGTGGGTGCAACAGTGGCGTGCACGATGCTTGTGGGTGCAACAGTGGCGCAGTGGCGTCCTCAAATGCTCAAAAACAAAAACAAATACAACGCACGTACACACGCACAAGTTCACGCGTGCAAGAGATGCTCAAATGCCAACTTGCCAGACACATAACACACACTCACATGTTATAGCGGAGGACTTCACCACACACACACACACACACATACATCATGGTCCACACTTGTGAGCCCTCTAACTGAGCAGTAGTTTACTAACATTCATCTGAGCTTGTGGGTTTCATTGTGGTTGGCCGAGACCAGTCAGCAGCTGATTAGCTAAACACTTGGCTGCAGGCCACCTCCTATTGTAACCATTGTTATCATGATAAACACTAGTGGCATCACACACACACACGCTTTCCAACACATGACACACTCACTGCTGACAGGTTTGTATGCTGCGTTGCAGGTGATTTTGCAGAGGTCAAGCAAGAAGGCAAGCAGTATGGTTTGCAAGTCGTCGAGCAGTTGTTATGGTCACTCTTTACGTGCAAGAAGAAAATCTGTACAGGCAATGAAGACCACTGCCCACTTAAATTGGAGGAAAAGGAAGACACTTTTTGTGCCGGGCGCTCTAAAGCACCTTCACCATAGCATGCCACGAAAGGTGGCATGCACATTACACATTTGTGGCATGTAATTTAGGATTAGAAGTCAGTGAATTAGGCGCGAGCTCATGCATTTCGAGCCACAAGTGCAGGTCCCAAAACACACATACACTCAAGTGCCCCCACCCCTCGATCAGTTATTAAAATAAGGGTTTGTCTTGTCCTTTTACACTTTGTGTTTCGATAGGTCATCAAATCCCTTCTTTCCCTAAATCCCCCCCCCACTTCAAAACTGCTTACAGAGGTGTATTTGTGTGCATACATGTGTCTGTGTTTGTGTATACGTGTGTGTGTGTGTGTTTTAAGTTGAAAGCATCCACACCAAGGTTCACCAACAGGTGCTGCACGCACACGCAGGGTACACACATGGGACACAACCCCATTTCAGAAACAACACTCGGTATAATCTCTGCTCGCAATCTCTGTATAATCTCTGCTCGCAATATGCTCTCACTCTGTAATATCTCTGCTCGCAATCTCTGCTCGCAATGTCTGCTCGCAATCTCTGCTCGCAATGTCTGCTCGCAATCTCTGCTCGCAATATGCTCTCTCTCTGTATAATCTCTGCTCGCAATGGAGCTGCTTCATTTCATTCCCTGCTCCTTACCAGCTGGGTTAAGCGCATGGCCACGTCTTCTAACTCTATTTGGAGTTTGCCATTTTCATGCCCTGCCTCCCTGTGTGTATGAGAGTGACACGACGTTATGAAGTATGAATGTGGTGTGCGTATGCGTATGCGTGCGTGTGTGTGTTGTATGCGTGTCACATGGTATGAGTGAGAGAGGCACATTTAAATGCACGTGCCTTGCGTAGCACTCTTGCATGCAATGAAACACAACGCAAGAGTACATAAAAACAACTGCATATGTACATGTATGCATGCATATTTGCATGTATTCACGTAATATTATTGCGTGTGTGTGCACGAGTATGTTTGTCTGTAAGTGCTACGTCTCTATTGGTGTTAGCACTATGCAGCACATGTGGTTTCAAGTTTTTAACTCTTTGTTCGTAAAGGTTGCTATGTTGCTACGTCATATAAACTATACCTAAATTCGCCCCGTGCAGCGTAGAGCTGCTCCCTGACGACATCTAGCTGAGCCTTATGTGTGTCCGAGCTATAACCGCAGTCTTGCATAGCCTCCGACAAGAGGTGTAGCTTGAAGGCAAGCACACATAGCGCTGCATAGGGATTAAAGGACACAGGACTGTTTAAGAAACTGTGTTATAGGTTGAAGTGTGTGCATGTGCCCTGCACCTGTGTGGTGCGTGGCGTGTACCTCTGTGCGTGTCTGTACTTGTGTGTGTGTGTGTGTGTGTGTGTGTGTGTGTGTGTGTGTGTTTGTGTGTGTTTGTGTGTATGTATGTATGTATGTGTGCGTGTGCGTGTGTTTACGTGTGTGTACGTGTATATGTGTGTGTGCATGTGTGTGTTTGTGTATGTATGTGTGTGTGAGTGTGTGTGTGTGTGCGCGTGCGTGCGTGCATATGTGTGAATGTGTGCTCGCTTGTGTGTACGTGTGCGTGTGTGCATATGTGTGTTTGCATGTGTGTGTGTATATGTGTGTTTGCATGTGTGTGTGAATGTGTGCTCGCTTGTGTGTACGTGTGTGTGTGTGAGTGTGAGTGTGAGTGTGTGTATGCATGCTGTTAATGTCTGCTATTCTTCTTGCACAAGGTGTGATATTGGGCATGTTTATTTGAAGTGAGCAGGTGTATACGAGCTTGAAATAAGCTGAAGTGCAAGGGTGTCCTGCAACTTACTTAGGGCACTGAGCGCAAGTCCAACACGTAAAATGATTGCCAACGGAGGTGTGCTGGAAAAGTCTGGCGGTGTGAACCCTGCCTGTGATCCCTTCAACTCAGAAAACTCCTTGAAGTCTCTACCCAGTCTATGTGTTGGCAGTGCAGGCATGATGACTACTGCATGATGACTACTGCATGCTAGGAGCCAGGTGGGCCTAGAAAGGCACCCCAAATTCGCCACATTAGACTACCTATATATTTTTTATGGCCGACCCTTCGACTTGAATAATGAGAGATCTATGGCGGTGCAGCTTTTTTTGCAAAGATGTTCAGATGGGTTGGGCGTAAATTTTTCGGTTTAACATAGGATAGGATAGGACTGAGGATCTCACGTCTAGCACCGAGGCTTGCTTCTTCGTGCACTCTCTGGTCTAAGACCTGACTATTTCTAGTAGTTTGGGAATTACCAGAAACAATACAGGGTACTAAAACGACATCAGGTAACCCTCGCAATGCTGTAATTTGAAGCTGTTGAATGAAAATATGGGGATAAATATAAGAAAGTAACGGTTGTAATAACTATAATGCTCAAAATGCCACAAAATGTACACCACTATTGGGACCACTATTACTCTCCAGGTGTGGGTGGCACCATTTATTGCAACACTCACACATCGGAGTCTTTTAAGTACTCGTGTCTCAAAGAGTTACGTACAAAACTTGCTTCCAAATGTGTGTGTGCGTGTGTGTGTCTGTACGCGTCTACCTCAGCAGAGTCAACTCTTGTCCTTTTCCTTGGCTTTGATTAATTCCTTTTAATCGAGCTGCAAGAAGAATCACATTGGAAGGATCTGCACTCTCTCTCTTATCACAAGCAAATCATAATCATATAATCATGGTTGATCGTTCAGCCCTGCTGCTGGTTCTCTGAAAAGCAGTGCCTTTGACCGTAGCACCTGCTTGAAGAGGAGGGAGCACACAATGCGCACATTATGTATTGTGCAAGTAAACAGATATTTTCTTCCGGAGATAGAGAGGGGTATCGCCGGAACAACTTTTTTTGTTATGCAACTTTTCCTTTAAACAAAACAAGGTTCCAGCCGCATCACCCCATTGCGCACCTCGACATCCCAGTTCAGGCGTGAAGAAACAATGACAAAGAGGAGCGTTGCCTGGATAAAACTTGCTGCAGTGAAGCCAGCCCACAAGCCTGAAACGTTTAATGATCTGGATAAGAAATACGCTGCTGGTATCCCCACCCCCCACCAGCCTGCACAGCGGAGATCTGTACTGTTGTTATTTGGCACGGTAGTTCCCCAGCCGACGCCTATAACTTATGACATGAGGGGTGCGTGTAGTTATGTTGTGCTCCATTATTTGCTCACCAAAAGCAGTACCTATCTTCCAAGGGCTCAGTAAGACAAGCAATGAGGAGGCGTCAGTTACCAAGCAAAAAGTAGGGCTCACGCACCCAGGAGGTTGAGCATTGCTCCCCACAATTGACGTCCTGTAGATATGCATTAAGACAGTGTATTTGTTTTTACTGAGGAGTGGTACCCGGTACCAAAGTGGCTCCATTTCCTTGATTAACGTGGACAGTGATTTTTACTGCCTGCGTACATATTTTTCCTTTATGCATATAGTCACATAGCACAATGTCAGCTTGATTGCGTCTTATGCTTTGTTAAAAAACGCTTTTGCAAATACTTAAAAAAATAACAGAACACGATAAGATTTGTAGAATCGCTCTGGCCGCCAAATAACGTCATTTTTGCTGAAGGAGTGCACAGGAATGTGTGCAACACACCTGCTCCACGTAGAATACCACCTGTGTCACGAATGATGCACAAACAATAGGAACATCTGTAAGCCTTCTTGTATTAAAAAGTAAAGGCAAAGCGTTATAATAAGGGGAGAGGTCCTGAGCATCCAAGCGTGATCATCTATCTGACATTATTTTCACCTTGGACCACGACAAGCCCGTCAAAGAAAAAGCAGAAAAACAGAATGGGCATTGCCTACACGCCAAGGTTTATAATTATGAATGTGTGTATCCAGTACTCAGTGTGATGTTAAATAAGTCATTGAATAAATATAAAGCTGCACTCAAACCTCTTGCTTTGAACAAAACTTTTTAGAAGCTGGTATGTGTCATTCTTGCGTTTACATGTTAGGCAAGCTCCACGTTATTTCACTTTTCATGGAAGGCCCTCACCGCACTGTTCTCTTTGTTTCCAAATCACCTTGCTTGATTCATTCAAGACATCTTGGTTGGACGATAGCAATTGGAGGAGCGGCCGATGCAAGAGGAATGCTGCTGTACCTTCAAAGAAAAACGTTCGTACTGTTTTAGTATGGCTCTAAATTTTGAGGCTCAAGTCCATATCGACCCTGGTAGGCAAAGTGGCACAAATGCTGATGCGCCTGGTAAAGGGCACAGCAGTTACTGAAGGAGGGTGTACCAGTACTCGTGGTTACATGAGCATCAGTTTTTCAACAGGCACATGGCGCAGTTACTGAATGAGACCGTACGTACTAACCAATTGTTACTTGCGTGACAGCGACTGCAATGGTACACAGCCTGGCCACGTATTTGGCTCCTGCTGCGTCCCCCTCTCCTAGCTGTGTCCATTAGGAGGCTCCAGCCAAACAAAAGTGGAAGTCATAAATGACCCACAGAAGGCATTACTGAGCGTGTGCCTAAAGCAATGCCCGCAGCTGAAACTGTGCAGATAGTTGTCTTGCCTAGTTACTGGCATGCATGTATTGTAGTGACCAAAAATTAGTTGTCCAGGGGAGGAGCGCAAGTCATACCTTGTGACCGACACAGAAAGAGGTAGAGGACGCCAGAGAAGCAGCAGTTATCCAAACCATTGTGCTGAACTGCAAGACGTTTTAAACAAGAAATATAAATGTGACAGCTGGGATCATCTGCAATTTGCTTCTTTTCTGGACCGGCTACTATATGTTGCAGCTGAACAGGTCTTCAACATAACTGCTGAGCAGATGCAGAGATAATTGAGGTTTTGAAGTACCAAGTGCAATCAAAGGCGAGATGGGACTGACTTGGCACAGCAGAAGGGTTTAAAACATTTTCGCTTGCGAGAGAAATAACAATGCGCAGACAATAAAAAAACCTCTCCCCATTTTTATTAAGGAAAGCGGGCCATTTTGGTGCCGTAAAACTCCTCCATCACAGAGAAGAAGGAAAAAAGGTCACTGAGGATCAGGAGAGATCAGGCTTGGCTTAAAACAAAGCACCTCGGTCTAGTCTGAAACTCATTTTAGCCCTGCTGGTTTGTGCAGCTGGAAAAAGTGTGCATAATTCAAAATTCAGCAATTTGCTCCTTTGCATGTGGGTTTGATACCATATGAGGTTAAGTATGTGTATGATTCTGCTTCCCTCTTTGATAAAGATAGACAGGCCCTTGAGAAGAGGGAAAGGAGCAAATAATACGAAGGATGCAGTGTAATAAAAATAAACCGCTCCCCATATCATTGATTAAGGGGAAGGTGTTTGGGATCGAGTACCAGTAAAGCTCTGAATATTTCCACCAGAAAGAAGAAAATAAATGTCGAGATTGTTATGTATTATCTAGGAGTTTTAAGAAAGATTATTTTCCTTTGAGTACGATAATACATTAGTATGTTTTTGCTTATTAATCACCCAACATAATCCAATCCGGTTGCTCACCTGCATTGTAATGCCTATTGCTGCAACAGCCACATCAGCGTTTTTCAAAGAGCCTGTAGAGTAATATGAGGACGATCGCAAGTAGTTGTTTGCCCTTTTTAAGTTGGCGTGTAAATGACTGTAGTCTGCGATTGATGGGCGTACAAAGGAATGAGTGAGGGTGTTTGTTCATGCGTTCAGTAATGGCTGTCTGAGACAATAGTCATAAACGCCAGGGAGAAAAGCACCCCCCAACCACAGAGCCGTACTTTTGCAACAGGCACAAAGCGATATTGCTGGCTGGCTGGAGTGCTCACGTCACAGGTCCTCATATTCCGTATCCCTTTTGTACCTGCAAAAAATATTAGGGCCTCACATGCCCACCCCTCCGTTGAGCAGGCAAGTACTGCTGGGCAGGCAAGAGTCAAAAACGAGGGGACACGAGAAATGAAGGCAAAGTATGGCTGCTTATCATGAAGGCATCGGTCTTGTGGATGTTGCTGCTGATCAATCCTCTGCTTGTGGTACACGTAATAAGAGAGGGACAGGATAACGTTCAGGACCTGGAATTCAAGGATGGAAAAACAGATGAATTGGGGTGATGGGATCAAAAACACAACAGAGAAGGGAAATGCTTGTTGAGCGTCAGAAGCAGTGCAAGTTATGGATGTAGTAATATCATACAAATATGAGAACACCTACTGTATTTTTCCTTTAATGAAATTGACTTGCCTGCACAAGCAAGGAGGCGTTGCCAGCCCCAATCAGGCCCATCTTGTAGTGGCTCACAAACAGAAAGCTCAGCACGGGGGAGAGAAGTGCGCAAAGCAAGGAAATGACAAGGGGAGGCCATGTCACATCCTGAGAGATCAGGCTTCTGCTCACATTGTCTGTGAAGAAAATGAGGCACGTGAGCTTGTTAAGGCTTTGTCTGTCACCTGTGCACACAGCAGATCTGTGTAGGCATGATAAATCTCACACCTGTAATGCCATAGAGGAAAAGTGTGGGGCTTACTTGCCGCAAATAGCTGCATATATGGAGAGGCACACATAGTTCTTGCAAAAAGACAATACAAAATGTGCAAGAGAGGCAAGCAACAGGGTTGACGGTTCAGTTCAGTTGTACATATAAAACGTTTTAATCGTGATCGTAGTTGCTTTGCAGACGTGATGTGTATTGCTAGCTCACTTACTAGACACAGGGATGAGCACGATACTAAGCCCTTCACAAGCAACCTGCGTCTCTTTGAGATAAAGCATTTTCTGGTTGCCCCCCCTCTTGCTTTCTTATTCTTCCAGCCAGCCTCTTGTGCTCCCTTTTGGTTTTCCTTCTTTAACCTTGTTTAGTCAGCGTAGTAGGGTGTCTCCCTTTGATCCATGGAACTCCCTCGAGATAGAGAAAAGCAGGCGAGTCCCACCTTGCTGCTTTGTGTGCAAGGTCCTCGGGCTGTCGAAGTAGGAGGAGCACAGGATAAGCGTTGCGCCACACAAAAAAAATTGGGGAGGAAAAAGCAAAAGAAACGCACACTCCAGTCAGCAAAACTTCGTGAAGGGCGCTGGCGGAGGGCAAAAAGCTGCAAGATCCATAAGCCTGGAATTACAAGAGAACATCCGTTGGGTTTTCTGCTGCTGCTGCTGCTGTTGGGCAGCAGGAGTAAGGGGCAAGCGCTGCGAAATAAGCGCTGTGCATAACAGGTGATGGAAAACAGAGCAACTGCGACCAAGACAGCTTTCCTGGGAAGCGTTTCAGAGATCAAAGCATGACATGTCACACATCCCAGAAGGTGAGGCCAGAAAGAAGATAATTAGTCAAATAAATTGCGTCACCTGGCCGCTCAGGCATTCGGTCGCACTGCTCACGCCTGCACACGAACAGCAGTTAATGTCGTCTATTCAGTTCGCTTTAGCCAGAGGGGGCACGGTGTTGTTTGTTGAGGATTCTAATATATATATATATATATTTGGCCGCCAGAGGCGAGACAAAGGAAAGAAGCAGCATGCACTATCGTGTGTGCATGTATGCATGTGTGTATGTTATGTGTGTGTGTGTGTGCTTGTTTCAGCAATGATCATACCACTCAAAATGTTGAAGCCTGTAGCAGTAGCAAAGGAGGATGCCAAGACAAGGCCAGATAAGACGTCAGGCTCGCTGCCATGTCCTCGGCCTACAAAGCTCGTGTTCACCTGAGGCAAAGCACCGATACTACAGTTAGAGCAACATCGATACAAAAACACACAAAAAGTGAAGCAGGCTACTAGTTCAAGGCAAAGGCCCCGCCCAAATAAACTTCAGCAAGAAAGAGAAATCAGGAGACTCAACTAGGTACATGACGTTGGCAGCAACATAATTCAAATATATTGGAAGCGCCAGCTTCACCAGCCGTTGCAGGGCGGCAGTGGACCTGCTGGAAACAGGTGGATTGCTGCTGTGCCTGCTGCCGTCGTCATCAGCAGAGGGAAGCAACTGCACCAGCTCTAGTCCTTCGGATGGCAGCCCCTGTGGATGGTGATCGGGGGTTTGAGGCATAGGGGGAAAATGGCTTCGATTTTTTTTAAAAAGGTCTCAATGCGTCATGCAAAAATCGGTTTTCGTTTTCGTTTTTGTGCATTTCAATTCCGGCTCATTGTTGTTAACCCCGAGCAAAGGGCGATTAATCATGTGTGTATTTTATTCCTAAATATCTTGCGATTGATTTTCAGTTGAGCGCATTTGTTTGGCACGTGCGCATTCAAGATGGTGGATGTTGGCCACTAGACCTATGCATTGTCGGAGGAACTTGGAGCCTTGTAGTTAATTATTCTGCACTCTTCAGTGCACTGAACGTGGCCAGGCAGATGGGGTAAATGCTATTCAGTAATACTCTACTTGCAGGTGAACAACTCCAGTTCTTGCAGGCGAGTGACTTGTGTATGTTATAATTATAATGGTCTGGCTTCTTAGCAAACCTATGCTGCTACTTCAGCAGGGACTAATGCCAGACAAATAATATGAGCTTCGAAATTTTTACAGCTGGGGGGTACTACTAAGATGGTTATTAAATAGCACGCATTTAGCCCCATGTTTTCGACCCTCAGGAGTGTGTCTGTGTGGTTTGTTTTGCCTGGTTCTGCCATCAGTTTGCAAGTTCTGCGCTCGGCTTGCACCCTTTGAAATCAGAAAAACACTGCCTGATTCAGCAGAATTTCAATGTCTGTCCTTGATTTTGTTCCTTTTGAAAGCCAGGCGTGGGCGTACTTCATGCCGCATTTGTACGCATTTGTGTGCTCGCACTCACGTAGAACACCACTTTTTCAACAGGCTTTATATCAGAGAGTACACGAAGCCTAGGTGTACTTGCCCCTCTTCTTCAGCTGTGCTCCTCACCGGTGTCTTTAGCCGCAAGCCAGTAGAGTTGTGTGTATGCACTACCGTTTGGAGCTGGAGCTTGAGGCTGAAAGTGCACGTCATGATCAAAGTCATGTAAGGCAGAGTATTTGGCAATTGCTTTTGCGCATTCATTTCCAGCAATGCCGCTATGGGCTTTCACTTTATAAAAACAGATGGGTTCTGGTGAAGCATGAATAATGGATACAATTTGTTCTAGCAGATTTGAATGTAAATGGGCACGTTGCATTTCAGGAGAAGAAAAACTACGCAGGCAGTGAAAGCCACTCCCCACATTGACTAAGCAAGGAAAAGAAAGCCACTTAGCTACCGAGTACCGTAAAACTCCTTTACCAGCAGCCAAAAAGGCTCAGTTGCATTTCAGGGAGGAGTATTTGTTTTCTAAGCTGCTTAGGGAGCATGCACCGTCTGTTGCTATCTTTGTATACCTAAGTGCTGCTGCATTCCCTGTGAGCTCTGCTCTGTTTATGGTGTTAGTCATTCCCATGTCTCCTGAGTTCACATAGCATTCAGCTTTGGTTTGAGGTCAGTATACCCCTGCGTCTATATAGTTTTTGGTCTCGCCTATGCAACTTCGTGCAGTGTATGCCCATAGCCTCCAGTTGGGACATTTTAAGTCAAACTGCTTGTCGTCCCGTGGTTGGACGTTGGAGTGTTGGCCTCTTTCCTGGATACTGACGTCCTCTCTTTGTGACTTACAATTACAAGTTTTGGGGGCAAACATGGTTGGTGGTGTGATCCACGTTCTCTCTCGCGAGATCTTGAATTTTTTCCCAAACTGCTTCTGGAATACTCCTCTGCAGTGTTTGCAGCCAATTTGGCGAGCCATCGGTTAAATACTGTTTTGCTTCTATATTCCAGACAGCATCAAAATCCATGCTCCAAGGGTGGTTGGAGAGTTTATGCTGTACACTCTTCCACGAGGTCGGCTTTGCATATGTGAGTTTTGTCGTGGGAATGAAGCCAAGCGTGGTGCAGTAACCCCAAATACTATTTGGGGTTATCTTGCACCAATGCACCCTGTACCTGTTGTAATAGTACGATTCTACGGGGCTGGAACTTTTCCTCTCACCCAGCAGAAATGCTTTCAATGCGCCATGTGCCTGTAGTGATCGGAATGTTCTACGTTGCGAGGGTGTTTAAGCGCCTGTGTAAAACCCTACCTTGCGCGTGCCCACCTCCTGTTTTTAAAGGAGCAGCTATGTGTGTGCTTCCAAAGGAGCAACGGTGTGTGTTGTAGTATATGGCAGCGTGTTAAAGCAAATTTGGAGTAGAGAAGCAGTAGTAGAGAAACAGAGAATGAGGAGAAGGATGCTTAGTATGTTTCAGGCACCTTGCTCATGCAATCCAGGTGCCCCTTGCTTAGTCATTCCTTAGGTGATTTTCTAGTCGAGCAGCCTTATTTGCAACAACAATGCAGTGACCAGTTTGATGCTTTCTTCTTGCAACACAACAACCTTTTTCCCTTTGTGTCTGAGCTTATGGACTTATTGTTGAATGGCGAGAACCAGTCACAGGCCGATCAGCCAAACAGTCTGGCTGGAGGTTTCCTCATGTAAATATACTAAGCAAGGTCCCTTGCTATCACTGCACAATCTTGCATCTCACAGGCGCCCAATGTATCCAGTTCACCATGTTGATAAACATGACTTCCTCAATCAAACCTTTCCATTTCTTTTTGAACATTTCTTTTTTAAGTAGTTACAATGTTGTAGTAACCTGCAACGTTAATTCAACATTGTAGCAACTGTGATTTTGAACATTTCTTTTTGAAGTAGTTACAATGTTGTAGTAAACTGCAACGTTGAAGTAGTTACAATGTTGTATTTCTACACTCCTCTGACGTGTCTTGTGTGTCTCCTCTGCATCCATTGGGTGGTGCAGAACACAGAACAACGTCTGTTCCTGATCCATGCCGATGGTTTTTACACTACCTGCGGTCCTTGCCTTATCTCTCTCTCTCACTCTATCCAAAATATTTAAAGCAGTTTGTTGGAAAAAGCCTGCGATATAACCAATGTAAGCAGGATACAACTGACAGGAACAGCACTAAAGAAAAGCATGAGCATTTTCGACAAAAGAAGCACGGTCAAACAGGTTCAAAAGTACAGGTGCAAATTGAGTTGCTTTGCCACGTTTGAGTACATCAAGATACACAAGGTGCGGCTTCTCCAGCCTCTCTCTGTTAGTTACAAGAATCACCCCAGGGCCTGGTAAGAGGTTCTACCAAAGGCCAAAAGCTCCCCCAGCCGAAGAGCCGCACTATCACAACAGGCACATGGCGAATCACAACGAGGTCGTGGAGAGCCGGGCGAGCTTCTCTTTGCAGAATTCACTGCGCTGCAAAGCGACCTGATTGCTAGGGGCGTAGGAAACTGCTTCCTCGTACGCGTTCAAAGCCTCCCTGCGTTTCACGCGACGCAAATGTGAAAACAAATGAGAAACCAGGTAATATGAGTTTTGGCACAACAGGTTCTACTAGGGTCAAACGGCTCAGACCTTTGAACTCAACCTGCGAAAATCGAACCGCTGCATGATAGCTAGCGTGCGTGTCAGGGATTGAGGTAAGAAAAGGCATAGGTGCAGGTGTCCTGTTGCAACTGACATAAGCAACAGCTTGGACTCAGCAGCATACGCCAAATTCATCCATACTCAAATACAGTGAACAAATACCTCTCATTTACAGGGGGCGAGGGTGGTATACAGCACGACAATGTTTTCCATGGGTATTCTGAGCCTTCCCTAATCTTGAGTTGCTTGAGTAAATTGCAGACCAACAAAAGTTAAAATTGTGTAACCCTATAACACCAAGCTGATACAACCAACAAATGAGCTGTTATACCACCTTGGACCAATGCACCAACAACCTGTGACGCTCATCCTTCTTTTCCATCCCAAAATGGTTGGAACCCCACCTCCATTGCTTATTCTTCTCACAAGCATCGCCCAGGTTGTTCCAGGCGGTGACGTATCCAGGTTGTAAGGCCACCGCTCTCTTGTACTCAGCAGCAGCTAGGTCAGTCTGCAGCAAAAGGGTTGCACGTAGCAGACTTATGCTTGTACCAGCAAACAACCGATTTCTCTGGTACACCTTTACCTACATTTTGTCATCATGCCCAGAACCTTTAACGGGCGCAATCAAAATGACAATATGCTATGCTGGCACAGGAAGGGAAGAAAGCGCGACCTTAAGATGAGAATGCGCAGGTGCTTTATGCGACTGCGCTGATGAGAAAAAGTGCAGGAGGAGGCTCAACTTACCCTGTCCATGTTAATGTAGCAGTAGCCAAGAGCATTATGGACCTGCACATTGATACAGAACAGGAAAGGGCTGATCTTGCGTTGCGTGCAACAGCAATTAACAGCCAGGAGGAAAGATTCAGAGCCTCCAAATTTGTCCAGTCCAGCCTGTTCATCCCTGCCAAATGGCTGCATTCACAAAAAAACACACAAGCCCAAACCCAAACATTATGCAGTGCTATCAAGCCAAGAAACGCCGAGAGGTCCTCTCGTCCGCTCATTTTAGCTTGTCTCTCACCCCAACATTCACAAATGAGCTCAAACAGAGACACGAAAAAACGTGATTGTACATCCTTGCATGCACTCACGTGCACACAAGCAACACACACACACACGGACACACACACACACACACAGACACACACACACACACACACAACACACACAGTGTGTAAAAACATGCGGGCACACAGACACGCACAAGCGCACACACTCATACCTGCAATTCGACCTCCCCTCTTCCACATCTACGTATCCCGCCTCTTTTCTGAGAAGGACTGCCCCACCACACACCTGCGCTAGCTCAGATTCCTCTCCGTCCCACACTTTCTTGGCCTTCTCTAGATTTTTGGTGGCTTGCGTGAACAGCTTTTTGCGGGTGAGGATCACACCCAGCTCAAAGTAGTCCTGAGAAGAAGGAAGAGGGTGTTGCTTTAAATGCACTGTTTGTATACAACTGATGCATGTGCAGGAACCACACACATTTCCTACTCATTCCCTCCAACCTCCTCCGCTCACCTCACACGAGGCCTCCCCCGTCCGTATGCGCTCGCCCAGGCCCTTGGCAGCCTCGTCCAGTTCTCTCCGGATGAGCACTTGGCGAACAACCAGGAAGGCTCCGACAGACAGGAATCCCAGCAGGGCTAGGAGGTACATCAACTGAATGGGGGTTTCCAAGCCCTCCGCCGTGGAGAACAGCACATCAGGGGATGGTAAAGGGGCCAGGAGCCCCTCATAATTCAAGGCTGGGGCAGGCTTCAAGAGGGAAAACCTCGGGGAGCTGGATCCGATACTGCGGGAGAGTGCTGTTCCTAAACGCTGGCGGGACAAAGGTAGTGATGCTGGCCGCAATGTGGGAGATGGGAAGCGGGATTTTGCTTGAAAATTGGTGGCGTTCGCGAGGCCTCCTCGCTGCAGTATCATTTTTTCGTATTTAGCTATTAATATCTACTTAATATTTAATCGGATGTGGTTATTGTGTTGTTTTCGGTATCAGATGACTGGGTGACTTCCTTTCTGTGCAGCATGGGGTGGATGGGGAGGCTGTATTCCCTGCTGGCGGCATTGGCAGCCGCTCTGAGTACGGTACAGGTGAGAGCGAAAGGCGTGCAAGCGCCCAAAAGTTTCCCTTGCACAAGGAGCGTTGACATGAACACGTGCGTTGACACAACTGTGTGCAAGGGGGGAGAGCTGTTCACTGAGGAGGCCTACGTAGACTGGTTGCAGGAAGGAAAGCTGCTGGTGAGTGTTTATCAAGACAGATGCATAAATTTCAGAGACTACATGTGCATGTGTGTGTTTGCATGTATGTGTGTGTGTGTGTGTGCGTGTGTGCGTGTGTGTGTGTGTGTTGTAACAGTAACAATCGTAAGAGCAGTAAGACTTGTATTAGAAATAGCGTTTTCCAACCTTGTCTGTCTGCTCATCCTATGTTTGACCGTTGCTCACCCTGTCTAATCCTCTTGCCTTCTCATACCTATATAACACAAGGGTGAGGGCAGCCTGACTCTGTTCAGCATCAACATTTCTGTAATGCTCAAATGTAGCAACTACAAAGCAGGCACAGATGTCTTCACTCTGCTCTTGCATGTCTAGGAATAAGCAAACGCCTCCTTCTGAGGTTGATTGTTTTCCGTGAAGCGCCACCAAGACAGGGCAACAACACATTGTTTAGCTGGAAATTTCCCTCCCAAAGGTTTTGTTCGTACACCGTGTACGGTGCTGGCGGATACACCTCCAAGCTCAGTGCCTGTCGTCCCCCTTTGAAGGAGATCTTCTTGCACCTTTCAAAAGCAATATTTTTATTGCGTTTGCACACAATTATTTTTTGTAGATACAACACTACTAATCCCTACGCTCCTGTACGCTAACCTCTCTCTCTCTCTCTATCTATCTCTCTCTCTCTCTCTTCCTCTCTCTCTCTCTCTCTCTCTCTCTCTCTCTCTCTCTTTTGCATCCTTCTCTAAGAAAGAGCAAACACGAGTGTCTATTACCACTCCCTTGGCTCTAAGATTAAGATTTCACATGACCGTGCGCGCGTGACCTACTCCCAGGTGCACCTTCACTTCGAGCAAAACACTAACTCTACACGGCACTCCACCTTTTTCCCCACCGCCATCTCTGACTTAGTAGCACGGTCGTCATTTGAGGAGCTGCAGCTGCACCTTACCCGCGGGAGATGGGTGCGTGTGAGCCAGATTTTTATTTATAGCTGTCCTATTCAATTTAGCTATTGAGCCAGATTCACAAAGGCTGTAATGGCCCTCTTTACCCCTTTTTTCATGAATGCCTTCAGCTAGCTAGGATAGAGCCCATTAACATGTTGAGTGCAAGTTCCTGTTTCGCATGCAGCAGCACGTCATTTCTACTTGTGTTGTAGACTTGTAGCCAAGGACTCAGAGGCAAGTTACCTGCCGAAAGCTTTGTGTTCTAATAGTACACATACAAATACGTACACGTGAACGTGTATACGAATGAAAGCACCCCCCATTCAATGCTGACAAAGGCCACGCTCCCTCTGGTTTATGAGTACTTACGCATTCACACACACAACAGGACAGCTCAGGATGGGGTCATCCATGGTTTGCTGTCCACCCGGCAGGAGCGGTGAGTGAGAGGGCTGCCATGCCGTAGACAAAAGGCTAGGCGTACACCGACCATGCAATCGCTCTGGCACTGCATCTGCTATAAGGCTATAAGCAATACAAGAAACAGAATGAGCCTTTGCAGACAGTGATTGACATTGAGACAAACCGGACACAGACCATGCAAGCGCCCTGGCTCTACATTTGAGCAAGCACTGTAAGAACAGCAAGACATATATGCGTGGTAAGAAGCACTTCCCACATTGATGAAAGGAAAGGAGTCTCTTGGGCACCGTTTACTGTAGCAGGAAGCTTGCTTGCAAGCACTGCAACTAGAGAGCGTTTACGGGAGGAGGTGGAAATGGGAGGAGGGGGAAAACTTGCTTGCAGATATTGTACTGCCAACTTGGAGGTGTGATTCAAGTATAGGAATAGATTTGATTCAGGTATAGGAAGAATTAGCTTTATGGGCAGACTGAGTTGCACCCTCTACGGGCCTTTTGCCCCCACTGTATTTTGAGTGTAGAGCTGGTTTTCATTTGATGTGCATGGATGGCCTGGCTGGAGCAAAACCTTCTGGAGGGGAAGGCAGGAAAAAGAATAGAAAAACTGGCAGCAAAGACCACTCCCCACATTTATTAATTGAAAGGAGCCACTTTGGTTCCAGTTGGAAAACTCGTCCACCACTGAGAAGAAAAGGGAGAAATCAATGGGGATTAGGAGGGTTGTAGGCTTGGCCTGAGACCGGCTCCTGATGAGAGTTGGTAATGGTACTGGGAAGGGCACGCGTCTGGTATGGACAAGTTAAGCAGTATGGTAACAGAGTATGCATGGAGCTTGGAGGCCAGCTCCTCAACTCTTTAAGAAATAAGACCCAATTCCAAAGCATACTATTTCGAAGTCAACTTCATGAATGTTAGCGAGAAACACAACAATTTGCATTATATCCTCACTCCTGCACATCAATTAAATAAGTTAAATCAGCGGAGTAGGACAGGCCTACTCTGCTACTCAAATGTCCAAGGGCTACAACATACTCGGTTGCGTAGACTCACTGACCCCTTACATGGATTAAGCTGTCCTACTCTGCTGGTTTGTATCCCGGAGCTAGTGGTGCTCTCAGCCGATGTATGAAAGTTGCACCACTGCCCTTTGACCACTCTTCGATGCCAACCTTTAGTGTTCAGGAGCTAGTTTAGTTTTGTTTGGATTACAAAGGCATTCAACCTGGAATGGCTGCTCAACCTATGAGAACGAGGTAAACCTCAAAACAAACCAAGTAAAAAAATGCCAACTTTGTGTTCAGGAGCTGGAGGTTGCTTGGCCACAGGCAGCTGAGGCCACAGATGGTATCGATGCTGGGGTGTGGTCAGATCTTACTCATCGACTCTCAGGTGGGAGTGGAATGTGTGTGCACTGTCTGTGTCTAGGTGGGGCAGGGACGTGCCTACCCTTGCGAACAACACTCATAAGCATACGCTCTCCTTTACCTCAGCATGCACGTAGCAAACGTACACACAAACACATGTACATATGTACATGATGTTGGAGTGAGATGTGTTTGGTTCGTGTATGGCCCCGTACGTAGGGGAGTGCACGATCTGTGCCGGTATGTGCGCACGGAATGTGTAGTGCCGTCTGTGCCTGCAAACAAGGGATGTTGTGACAATGCACTAGCTGCCGTGATCTCCAGTCTGCACCAGCGCAAAAATTGCTGCTGTTGTTTAAAGTACAACGAAAAGCCATGTAGGCAGTGTGAACCACTCCCCATATAGAATAAGGTAACGGTAACACTTTGAGAAGTGAAAATCGCGTTTGGTAAGAAATTTTGTATTGCCTGGGTGTGTGCATGCGCGTGGCGTATGTATGTGTGCAAACCTGTGTTGGTGTCTGGGAAAAGGGAGGCCTGTGGTGGACATGCACCTGAATGTAAGCTGATTGGTTTATGTAGGGTCGGCTAGAACTGTATACACACACTGTGTATGACTGGACATATGGAAATTTCCCTTGCTAAAACCACTGCATATACGTTGTGCATACGTATATATATAACTATGACCTGTACCATACACAATGTATGGCTCTGGCCAAATCTAGATTTATGGTTGTACATCTCAGTGTCACGCAATTAGGAGGTACTCGCGCACCAAAATCTTCCTAGGCCTACAGAGCTGTGGCCAAACTCATACATTGCTCAGGGACTGACTGCAAGCAATTTCAGGCACTTGCACATGCATGCACACACAGACACACGTGCACACGCACGCAAATACGTACATCGGCTCACACGCAGCTTTACACCTCAGGCCTGCTGTGCATGCCGAACAGGGCCGTGGGGAATGTCATGCATTCAAGGGCAATAAAGTGCATGCATTAAAGGGCAGTGGGGAATCTCAGACTGCGGTGGCTTCTCTCTTTCTTCCACATACTTCATGGCGTATACACATACTTCATGGCGTATACACATACACACATACTTCATAAGGTATACACATACACACATACTTCATGGCGTATACACATACACACATACTTCATAACGTATACACATACACACATACTTCATGGCGTATACACATACACACATACTTCATGGCGTATACACATACACACTGACGCTTTAGTCCTGCTGTGTACCTCCCTCAATTTGTTGAGGGAATTGAGTGTCCCCGATTTATTGGCGCCTCAAACACTCCCACACACACTCAAAGACACATACACGCAACTGCACACACACACACACTTGCGCCTCAGGTCTGCTGTGTTCCTCCCTCAATCTGTTGGGCGCCCCCGATGTGGTCGCTCCGCACGCACACCCGCTCCTCCAAGAACAGCAACAACAGAGGGGGCAAAGGTGAGGGCTTTTACTGCATGCGCAACTTTATTCTCTTCGTTTCTTTTTTAATGAGAGCAATGCAAAGTAAGTCCTTCCCCTTTTTTCTGTTTGAGAGGCAGTTCATATCCTTCAAGAGGGAAGTGTTGGGGATGTTTGGAATGGAGGGGAAGGTGTTTGGGGACGTTTGGAATGGAGGGGAAAGTGTTTGGGGACGTTTGGAATGGAGGGGAAAGTGTTTGGAGCGGAGGAAAGGCACTTCTGTGCTTAAGTCAAGGTGACGTGGAATAAAAAAGAGGATTGGAGAAGGAGCGAAGTGATTTAGGGAGGCGTTGAAGGCACGCCCACGTAAATCAAGTAACACTTGGTTAAATTTATAACAACTAGGATGACTTTTCAGGAGTCGGTTTCAGGCCAAGCTCACAACCCTCCTTATCCATTGATGTTGCTATATACTTTCTGTGGTGGAGGAGTTCTAAGATACCAAAGTGAATTTGTTCCCATAGTGTGGAAAGTGGTTTTCACTGCCTGCATTCCCTTTTTTCCTTCTTGCAGGGTAGCATGTCCAACTTAACATAACGGGAGGCAGGAACACACACACACAAACACAAACACAAACACACAAAAGCAGAGCCACACGCCCAGGAGCAAGCTGCTGAAGTCAAGGGGGTCTGATCAGGGCCACAGAGATCACACCTCACAAATCACACACCACACCTCACACAATCACACACCACGCACCACGCATCACACACCCTTTTGCTCATGAGCCGCATGTGTGGCACACAGGGACTTCACGCTTACAGAGGGCAGGCATGGATGCAAAAGGCAAACAGCACGCTCATCACATGCTATAATAAGAGATGATGAGTACAGTTATTCAAGGGATGTCCCTCCCTCATGCTTGTACACACATATCCATGTACGGCTCTGTTATACACTATACATCATGCCTTTACACATTCACAGCCCCTGGTGCGCAGTCCTACAATCTACAATGCAGTACCAGCACACAACACAAGCACACGAACTTCTGTTTGCACACATGCACACATGCAGGCCCAGTCAAAAGCAATATGCTGCTTTGCCCCGTGAGAGTGTGTGCACTGAAAACCTGACACCATGGCTGAAGCTGCTCCCTTGCCGGGATGCCGCAGGACTGGCCTCTTTACTACTAGACCGCAGGCAACTGTTTGAGGGAGGTGAGCTTGCATTGCATTTGTTGTTTGGGATGCCGCAGGCCTGGCTTCTTTACTACTAGACCGCAGGCAGCTGTTTGAGGGTGGTGAGCTTGCATTGCATTTGTTGTTTGGGATGCCGCAGGCCTGGCTTCTTTACTACTAGACCGCAGGCAGCTGTTTGAGGGTGGTGAGCTTGCATTGCCTTTGTTGTTGTAAGGACCTTACATTGTCGAATATATCGCAGGCTGTGGGGGAGGTGGGTCACAGGTCATGCTTTTTGGGGGGATGATTGTTATTTGATTGCTCTTGCGCTCATTGTTTTAATCCTGGGGGATTGCTCTTGCGCTCATTGTTTTAATCATTCTCGCATTCATTGTTTATTTTAATTGTTTGCGTGTATTTGATTGTTCGTGCGTTTCATGGTTTATTTTGATTGTTCGTGCGCTCATTATTTGACCACTCCTCCAGCTCCGACCTAAAACCCCTGCATGTATGTTTGTGTGTCATTTGCCTGTACATATGCCCGTGTTTGCATGCACGTTTGTGTGCCTGCCTCTGTGTATGTGTACGTGTGTGTGTTATGCTTGCACATGTGCTCCAACTGGATTCATGTGTGCATATGTACACACGTTCTGTGCAATTCGCTCGTGCGGACCCTCATCTGCTGCCTACCAGTTGTTGACGGAATTATCTCCCATGCTGAAACCCATCGTCTTCGGAAAATAAAACCAGGAAAGAACGGTGGTGCCTGGAGATGATAAGGCAGGCTGCAGACGTGCATCATCTGTTCAGACTACCACTTGCTGTTGACCATGGCAGTGGCGTTCAAAGACAGTCAAGGCAGGCTGCAGGCTGTACATGGAATGCAGCACCACATTTTGGGCCTCCTGCTTGTGTTCAGACTACTGCTTGTGTTTAGACCACCGCTTGTGTTAAGACTACTGCTCGCTGTCGACTGTGCTGATGGTGTCCAGAAATGGTCGAGGCTGGCTGCTACATGCAAGTAATAACTGACATTAAGGAGTGTGCTTGCCACCTGCATGTCCAGACTACCACTCGCTGTCGACTGTGCTGATGGTGTCCAGAAATAAATGGTCGAGGCAGGCTGTTACATGCAAGTAATAACTGACATTAAGGAGTGTGCTTGCCACCTGCATGTTCAGACTACCACTCGCTGTCGACTGTGCTGATGGTGTCCAGAGATGGTCGAGGCAGGCTGCTGAACGTGCGGCTCCTGCAAACGGTGACTGCCGTGCTGCATGTTCCAAGGTACAGGAACAGCGATGTGCCTCTCTGTGACACGTGCTTTTTTGCGTCTGCAACACGTGCTGCGATGGGCCAGGTCCAATCAAAGCCCGCCAATGTCTTGTCATCTTTACTTGTCTGTATAAGCGTACTTGTAGGGTTGGCCAGGATTGTCATTCCACCGTTTACTACCGTGTGTTTGGATGTTTTTGGCGAAGCCCCCCTTGTGGGGGCGTGAGCCCCTGGTGTTGACTACTTCCCACCACACTTCACACAGGCCTCCCCAGGCTCACTCAGGCTACCCCATGGACTGAAATTTGACATGGGCTCCTATCCAATCTTTCTACCGTGTCATATTAATTCTGGGACCCTGGGGTGCAGTGTGTGGTGATGTAGAGCAAATTTCTGTTTTGGGGGGGTCCAGACCTCCTCCCCAGGCCCATCCACGGCACCTCCCAGGCTGAGACTCGACATAGGCTCCTAACCAAAAATTTCACCTCACCAGATAAATTCTGGGTCCCTGGGGTGCCGTGTGTAAAGTTTTAGAGACAAATCCTATGTTTGGAAGCTCCAGGAAGCTGCCCAGGATTCCTCAGTCAGGCCCCCGGACCAATTCCTAAAGGTACGGTATCCATCAGCACACTTCCCCAGCTGCGGATGTCGGTCAGGGGCCCTTGGTTTTGTTCTGGCTGCAAAGTTTACTGTTGACCATGCAAGCAGAATCAAGTTATACCAATTTCGATGGACTACATAATTTTAGTCGGATGTGATGACGCGCGGAAGTTTGCTTAGACGGGACCCTTCAGGAACGCGGTCCGTGTTGGCTTGGAATATTTGTGGGCATGAAGCGCACGTACAGGTGCTTGCCGCGCACTGCGTGTTGAAGCAGAGATCAGACTTCGTGGCCAGCCCGGGCACCATGCTCGCACCTGCCCTCTCACAGAGGGAACAGCAGTAGCAGCACATCCGCACGCCTGCTTCAGCAATAGTTGCTCCAGCACAGCGTCATGCACACCACCCTGCAGCATCTGTGGGGCAGCAAGGCACACACACAAACACACAATTACACACACATACACACACGCATGCGCACGCACATACAAACACAAACGCGCACAAATACTCACAGGCGCGCACACGCACGTACACATGCACACGCACAAGCACAGACACACTCGCGCGCACACATACAAACGCCCAATCACACACGTGCACACACACGGACACACACACACGTGCATATGCATGCACACGTTGTGCACATGATGGGCTTCGCCAATTTTTCAGCGTTGCTAGTGACGCTCCCTCACCTGTCCTCCCGATGTTATTCTCCCGATGTTTTCCTCCCAAAAATCCTGTACCATGCACGCCAGTCATGTTTGTCTTTTTTGTACCGTGTATGTGGAGGCTTCCCTCCCAAAAATACCACTGGGCAGACTGAGCAAACGTGCAAACAAGCTCCTTGTATGCTTTCAAAGGGCACCTGCTGCAACACACCACTTCATCAAATTGGAAAAAATCAAGCTGAGATTATAAGCTACCAGAGCAGGTGCTTAGATTTGGGTAGGTCGTCCTGCGTAGATGTTGACAGGACCAAAGCACTTGTGGGGCACCGCTACCCTAGGTGTGTGCTTTCTGCGGGAAATGGCATTTTGTATATACCTCGTCGACCGTAAGATGGTTCTTTCCATTTCTGTTGCAATGATCTTTACTTCTTATGAGCACTCTAATACATCAAGCATCACTCAGGGTTTGGTGCAGTGATCTTTTTTGGAAACCTGGCAGCAAATAGTGAAGTCCACGCCACAGCTTATCAGGCATGGGCCTTCCGGTTTGGTAGATTCAAGCAGCATTGCTATGAGCAGGTTTCCCACTTGTTGATGCCTAGCTTGAGTTAAGCAAAGTGGGGGCCAACACGCTGGATACATTTGATCCCTTTTCGGGCCTCAGTCCACCCCTTCTGCAAAAACACCGTACATGCACAAAGTGTATTCGTGCAGTTTGCCAGACCTACTTATTTCTGACATGCTTTTGTGGCTGCACTCAAGAACCATAGGGTGCTGCAAGCCGCACATAGCAGCGCAAGCATGCAAGCATTGTCCACGCCCACATTTTGACTCACTTGTCCAGCCACATATACTGGGTTCCATGACATTTGTGATACCCCGTAATAAATTAACTGTAACTTCACCCGTTGCCCAAACCATGTGTTGTCGTGCAAACTATCATATCTAATGTAGTCCAGAACCATATATATGCACCGCATACAACTGTATACCGCATACAACTGTGGTGATTCTCTACTAAAAGTGCCGTGAACATGCCGTATATGCGATATATATGCGATATATATATGGTTGTGGCCAACCTTTCACGTCAGTATTCACGTGCATATGCAGCGGCTTCCAGGGCAAGCCTCCCACGTTGTCAACATTCTTCCCAGGATCTTTGTCACAAGCCTGTCAAGCAGCTGCCTCCAGGTGTGTTTTTGTGAGTGTGAGTTTATGTGTGCGAGTGTGTGTGTATGTGTGTGTGCAAGTGTGTGTGCATTTCTGAATGCTGGCAAGCTGGTGGGACTATCCCTTGGATTCACTTCCCTTTCATTTTCAAGCAATGCTATATCAATGACTCCAATAATGCATGGCCATGTCCATTTCTCTTGGCTTGCGTGCTCACTCACTTCAACGATGTTTTGTCTTTACTCCCTGCAGTAAGCTTTATCTCAAGGCACACGTGAACCAGACACAACAGCAGCAGCAGCAGCAGCAGCAGCAGCAGCAGGAAGAAAAGGGAGGGGAGGAGGGGGCAAGAAACTTAGAGTGCCAGGGTCAGCAAGTAGAGGGTCAGTGCGTAGAGGGCCAGCACGTAGATGGGAGCAAATCTGGGAGCAAACGACCCTCAGGTTGCACATGTGGCTCTAGAGCGTGCGATGCCGATTGTGAGCTCACCCCCCATTTCACGGCACATGATTTAATACGGAAGGCCATGCAGCAGCCTGGTGGCGGACTGGCTAGGTTCATGTCTGAGGTAGGGAGGTCCATGTGAGGCGGCACATAGGACGTGGAAAAATGTCTGGCGCACAAACGCACACACACGAGCACACACATACACACACGCACTCACACACATACGCACGAGTGCACACATACTCACACTCACACTGGCGCACGAATACACACGAGCACACACATACACACGCACTCACACACATAAGCACGAGTGCACACATACTCACACTCACACTGGCGCACGAATACACACGAGCACACACATACACACGCACTCACACACGCACGAGTGCACACATACTCACACTCACACTGGCGCACGAATACACACGAGCACACACATACACACGCACTCACACACGTAAGCACGAGTGCACACATACTCACACTCACACTGACGCACGAATACACACGAGCACACACATACGCACGTACTCACAAGTTAGATATGATGCAGAAGGCTCTGATGGGTACGACATGCTTGCTGCTGTGCTGTCACACAACGCAGGCACAGCTGCCTGAGCCAGCGCACGTGAAGAACACAACAAGCGGGGGGAAGGAGTACGTGCCATTAGTGGAGGCACACCGGTCTCTAACAGGATCAGGCACCTTGAAAGGCCACTACAGCCTTGAAGTGGGCGTAAGGGGAATAGCTGATGGTGAGATGTGTGTGTGTATCTATGCATTTTGTGTGTGTGTGCATACGTGACCGTGTATAATGCACCTTGGAAGGTCACTACAGCCTGGGAGTGTGCGCGATGCGCGAGGAGATAAGCTGATGGCGAGAGTATGTGTATGTGTGTGCGCATATTGTGTGTGTGTGTGTATGTGTGTGCAAGTGAGTGTGTATCATACGTAATGAAGGGCCACCACAGCCTCAAAGTGGGCGTAAGAGGAAAGGCTGATGGTGAGAAGGAAAGCGGGGGGGAGGATAGAGGCAAGTCAGGTGTTTTTTTTAATGATCCCCATGACCAGAGGTGCCATTCCTATTTAGCACAAAACATCCTTCTGAACAGCTGCATTTAGCATAAAACGTTCCTCTGAGCAGCTGCGGAATCTGAATCACAATGATCACACAAGCATACATTCGTTCCACTTGCCCAGGCATAACAGACGGACAACCAAAGGTTGTGTGTGTGTACCAGATCATCCCTTGGTTCCTGCGACTGTGGGTGCATACGATGAAGATAACGTTGGATGGACTGGTGAGCAAACGCATGCACACATGCACAAATTACACACATGCACAAAGAAGCACACAAGCACACACATGCACGTACACGCACTCGCACGCACACACACATGCACAACACGCATCCACATGTACAGGCACACATGCACATACTCTGGGATACAGACATTTTGTGCTATATGCCTGTTTGCATGTGTGCTTTCGCTGCCTGACAGCATACCTGTTGATGGTGGTAGAATGGAGTTTATTATGATGGTTTTGTTCTAAGGGGGGTTGCACGCAAAACATTCATACACACAGAACACCGTACATCACTTGTAATGCTCTGCACCATCCTAGATAGATAACGTACACACACAAGTACACGTACACGTACACACATGTACACACGAGCACCACCATATGTACCAACCCTCAGGATCTGCAGCCGTCAGAGATGGCTTTCTTCCATCTGCAGCCCAGCATTGATCGGGTGTCACCTCTGGTCATGGAGTTTTGCGTTTCAGTGCCTGCAGGTAGTAAAGTGTGAGCTGGCCTTCTTGTGGGTGTGGGTGTGCACATGGAGTGTGGGTGAGCGTGTTTGTGTGAATGTGGTTTGGGGAAGGTGGGG
>Ga0307947_1000289_pt1 | contig 33505 bp, 42 predicted proteins | sample OrgLakmetagen232_FD_201840 | JGI IMG/M metagenome (GOLD analysis project Ga0307947, IMG submission 201840) | Saline water microbial communities from Organic Lake, Antarctica - #232 | ecosystem: Environmental > Aquatic > Non-marine Saline and Alkaline > Saline | place: Antarctica: Organic Lake...
CCCCCCCTTCAAACACCCAAATCTAATGGCACAGCACATTAACGTACTCCCCACTCCCCTTTTAACACGTGTTCCCCCCAAAAACAGCAACTATTTCCCAAGACATACCTACTGCACTGCTACCATAAAAATGCGCGTATGACTCATTGCAAGGTGCCCAAATAATTAGTATGATTCATTTGCGAGTATTCAAGCCAGCCAAACATTTCATTATTTGCGAGCTATTGCGGATTTAATTGCTCTGCTCTCTCTGAAAGGCTTCATCCATGAGGGGTATGCAACTCCTTCAGACAACCACATTTGAGATGGCAAAATGATCACGAGTTTGCTGGGTGCGAATTTCTCTTAACATCTTCGCGTACTTAACAGTGCAAGAGGGCAAAACAACTATTAAATCAACTGCAATTCTCCCAGTTTCAGTACGGTATTATACAGCAACTGCCCCCTGGGTACTGGGGCTCCTTTTCACCGTTTATTAGAGAAAGTACCGTGCTGTTGCAGGTCCGACCTCGCCGCATTTTCTACATTGACGTGTCACATTGTGAATAGGGTCGTCAGAACCATATATGGTGTAGTGTGTGGTGTATATCTGGTGCTTTTGCGGGAAAGTTCTTAATGTGCGGTGGCACACATTGTGTACGCATGCGGTTCTGGCCGTTGTGTTCCAACACAAAGCTGCCAAAAATATTCTATTAGAACCTGCCTTGGTTGTGACCGGGGCACGCACGCACGACTAAGCCGCAGAGACTCAGTGTGTTTTTCCAATCGCATGCCTGTCTAGGTTGTGACTGGGGCTCGCACGACCAAGCTGTTGTTTGACCAAGCAGAAGGCCTGCTCCCCAAAGCCGTGGGTGTGGAATTCTCACAAGGGGCCAACGCAGCTAGCGACAGGCTCTGTGCGCAGCTCAAGGAGGGAGGGGAGGTGCTCATGTGCTCAGGTGTGTGAGCATGTGTGCGTGTGTGCGCGTGCGTGTGTTTGGGAAGGGATGTGGATGTTGGTTTGTTTGTTCCGCTTGTGACAGGCTATATATGCACAGCGGGCAGAAGGAGGGGAGGTGCTCGTGTGCTTGTATGTCATGCTCGTGTGTGTGTGTGTGTTCAGGAGTGAATGTGAACGCTGGTGTATATGTGCAGCTGGTGGCAGGCTCTGTGCGCAACTTGGAGAGAGAAGGGATGTGCTCATACTTGTGGTTGCGTGTGTATAAGTGGCGCGCAACGCAGCATAGTTGCAGGCAATGGCCAATGTGAAGAAGTGGGAGGCAACATTTATTTCCTGGGGTTCCACGGAGGATGCTCCTCATCACATTGGTTAGATGTTAGACACAGGCATGGCTTTGTGAACTGCACACAATTGTTTCCTGGGGTTCCACAGGGAATGCTCCTTACCACAGCGGCAAAAATCTTAGACACAGGCATGTAAAGGTATTAAGCAGCACATTCGTCGTGTGGCATGCATGTGTGGGAACAATCCATACACAGAGTGCTCCTTAGCACAGCGGTCAAAATCTTAGACACGGGCATGGCTTTGTAAACTGTACACATTTGTCGTGTGACATGCATGTGCAGGCACGATCCACACGCCCCACATCTTGCAGCTGTCCGGCATCGGCCCAGCAGAGAACTTGCGGCAAATGGGAGTAGACGTATTGGTGGACTCGCCGGGGGTGGGGCAAAACCTGCAGGTGCGACTCAAGGGTAATTGTCAGTTGATGATTGATGGAAAATGAATGCCTTCAAGTGTGGAGATAGAGTGGGTGTGGGTGTGGGTGTTGTTACGCTGGAAAAGGGATTTGTGCTTTGAGGGTGGGTTGTGCAAACAAATTAGGCAGACAGAGAAGGACTTGCAACGGAGCACGGATGGGTTGTGCAAACAAATTCTGATGGGGGGGCAGGGAAAGGGTACAAGATGGTCTGGTGTTGCAGTGTAGCAGTGTAGTATGTTGTAGTGTGGCAGCATGTGTGGTGTGCGGTCTTATTCATGTGTTTGAAAGAAACCGGGTTTCGGGGGGTCACACTAAATCCTGAGTTGCCTGTGAGAGAACACTGAGTGGCGCAGGCCTCCCACGTAGGTGAACAGCCTGCAGAACTTCCTTGCCTAGTATCTATGATTGGCCAGAACATATACCCGTATGTAGATGCATGGTATGTGAATGCCAATATTTGGCATGGAACCCCCCGTATACGGTCTGGCCTGCCTCATTAGCACCCTACAGGCCTTCCTAGCCTGGCCTCGTGGGTTGGTCAGAACCATATGAGTATGTAGATACATGGTATGCACATGGTGTTCTAGGCATGCAGACCTCTGTCTACGGTCTGGCCAGCCTATTAGTAGGTTGAGTTAAGGTTGAGTTAAGGTTGGCCTACACCATACATATGTTCGTGTTTACGGCACATGCACGGTTCTTCTAGCAGGGAAAGTGCTATACATACGGTCATATACGGTGTGTGCATACGCTTCTAGCCAACCCTACTCATCACCTTTAGGCCAAGCTGGGCGCAGAAAGCTGTACCCTACTAGCTCCCTTCCGTGCTTGAACTGCGTGGTGTGCTTACGTTAACTGCTAGTGTGCCAGCGAGGTGTGCTTACGTAAACTGTAAAGGTGCAAGCGTGGTCTGGTGCGCAGCAAGAGGGCTGCTGCGGCTCTGGCGGGGGTGCTTGAAAAGAAAGTGGTTCGTTCTCTTGATCAAAATGGGATTCAGGGATTTACAGAATGTGTGCGGGGAGTAGCAGAATGCGTGCAGGGAGTAACAGAATGCATGCAGGGAGTAGCAGAATGCGTGCAGGGAGTAACCAAATGCATGCAGGGAGTAGCAGAATGCGTGCGGGGAGTAACAGAATGCGTGCAGGGAGTAACAGAATGCGTGCAGGGAGTAAAAGAATGCATGCAGGGAGTAACAGAATGCGTGCAGGGAGTAACAGAATGCGTGCAGGAAGTGCCAGGACGTGTGCAAGCGTGCAGGACAGCAGGCTTGAGCGAGATGAGTGCCATGGCACCGGTCTAGTGCCTTGTTATGCACTGCCATGCCAATGGCGTAGTTGAAGAGTTGGCCAGAACCACATATATGCACGCTGTACGTAATCGTATATTTGAAGAAGTCCCTGCAAAAATACTGTATATACACCGCTTATATATTTGGTTCTGGCCAAACCTACGAAGCTGTTCTTAGGCGTTGTAACCTGTCCAAGTGGAGGCACTGGTGTGTTTATTTACTGAATGAGGGGAAGACTGCAATGCGTTTGGCAAGTCAACCTTGAATAATATGAACAGCGTTTCAGATATGCAAGAGTCGTAGACGGTCCTAACGAACTCTTTGGTGTTCATTGACAAGCGAGACCTGATGCAGCATTGCAGGTAAGGGTGTTGCAAACGAATAAAGCATCGCAAGACAATGACGGCGTGCCGTAGTTCATTTTAAGTGCACAAACTACGTTTTTTAAGTGCACAATCTATGTTTTAAGTGCACAAACTACGTTTTAAAAGTGCACAATCTATGTTTCAAGTGCACATACTACGTTTTTAAAGTGCACGAACTACGGCACAATGGTATTGCAGGTGCTGTGTTGCTACTGTGCTACTAATCAAGGAGGTCCCAAAGACAAATACCCATCCTGCACCACGGACAGGGGTGGTACAAGATAAGATATTCATGGGGTTGGCAGAACCCTATATATACGGTGTGCATACAGTATTTTTGGCAGTGGGTTCACCAAATATAGGTTCATGTACGGTGCATATATACGGTTCTGGCCAACCCTAGATATTTGTCCTTGAGAGCTGTTGGCGTGGTAGCCACATACCTAGGTCTGGCCAGAACCGTATATATACACCGTATATGACCGTATATTTGGTGACTTCCCTGCCAAAAGTACCGTATATACACCTTATAAAAATGTCAGTTCCGGCGCACATGTCTAATTGCCCGCAGCGTGAACCCCACTTTTCACCGCCAATCCGCCAGATCTCACCACCTACTGCACAATCTGGATCACTTTTAAATAGAAAGGTGTTCTTTTGATAAATAAATATCATTGCAACAAAAATGGAGTGAAACGACCCAGTAGTTGGTCAGATACTCCATTTTGGCCCATTTTCCCTAAAGAAATCCAACAAAGGGGGTGCCAAAAAGGTGGAAAACTAACATTCACCAAATCTGCTTTTCAAAACCCAGGATAATTTGGTATCATAAAGGAAATGTTCCCATCTTGTTTTGGGATGAAAAGAGGCTCTAGTTGGGGAATGGTGGCCTAAAATGTGAAAACTCAGTGCCAAAATTTGAAGGGGAATCCCACCCAGACCACTGGGGTGGTCCGATTGACCCCAAACTTTGTGGAACATATAGTTATGCTCATCAAACATGATTTGCATAAAAAAAAGTCACGTTTCAGGACATTTGCTCAGTTGACCCCCTCTGCCAACCGTGTGTACTGCCAACCCTACACATACTACCTGCGCTTTGGACTAACTGTGTCATGCTTCTATTGTCTGGCAAAGCATGAAGCAATGCATTGCATTTTGCAATTGGCAGGAGACCGTCTAGCCGCACATTGGTGGCAGAGCTGTTGCCCCACACCCACATCCGCTCAACCAACAATGTATTCTAAACACACACACACACACACACACACACACACACACATACACACACGAATGAACGACCTGCAGGACCACCCTGCCACGCCCAATCAGCAACGTAATTTAAACCCAGACACTCTCCAAATGAATGAATGACCTGCAGGACCACCCTGCCACGCTGGTCGCCTACCTCACAGAGGAGGAGTTCAGGGACCTGTCTATAACCGGCCAGATCTACGACAAGCAGTCCAGGGTCAGGGTCCCAGCGGTGCTGCAATACCTGGTGAACAAGACCGGGCCGTTAGCCACGACAGGCTGTGACCACGGCGCTTTCTTGTCAACCACAGGTGTGGGTGTGGGTGTTGGCATGGGTGCGAGTGTGGGTGTAGGTGTGCATGTGGGTGCGGGTGGGGGTGGGGGTGCATGTAGGTGCAGGTGTGGGTGTAGGTGTGGGTGCAAGCTTGTGGTTTGGGGGTTGTATGTGTCTCAGATATCCTTGCATAATCACATACCACGTCGCGTGCACACACACACACACACACACACACACACACACACACACACACACACACACACAAACACACACACATACACATGCACACACACATGCATACACATGTATTCATATATTCAGGCGAGGGGGAGCCAGACCTTCAGATGCGCTTTGTGCCTGCCTTTCCGTTGGACCCTGATGGTGTGCAGACGTATGTCAAGGTAAGGGGCACGCACTGCTGCGGAGGTGAGAGCATTTGCAGGCACTCTGCCGTGCATGAGGAGTTGCAGGCACACAGCTGTATCAGAGCAATTGTAGGCACACCGCTGCGTGTGAGGGCAGTTGCAGGCACACTGCTGTATAAGAGCAATCGCATGCACACCGCCGTGCATGAGGAGTTGCAGGCGTATGACTGTATCAGAGCAATTGCAGGCACACTGCTGTATTAAAGAAATCGCAGGCACTCAGCTGCGAATGAGAGCAGTTACAGGCACACTGCTGTATAAGAGAAATTGCAGGCACTCAGCTGCGTCCAAGGGTGACCACAAAGCAACTGGCTGCATATGACAGGATTCACAGGCGCACAGCTGCATATGAGAGAACGCAGTACAGGCACAGCTGCATATGAGAGAGCTGCATATGAGAGAACGCAGTACAGGCACAGCAATGACGTGTGAAAAAGAGTGGGCCTACAACGTGACCAACCAGTTGCTACTCATCCGACTCCCTACAAGTGGCCTCTGCGGCATTTGTGTGTCCCTTCCTTCTTCCCCTGCAGTTTGCTGCGCCCAGAGACCCCACGGCAAAGAATGGGCCCTGATTTGTATACGCCAATGTCCATTGCAGCACAAAGGAGCACGGACACACACATAAACACTCACATGCGCACACACACACACACACACACTCACTGTCCCTTCCACTTTCCCTGCGATTTGCATGCGCCTACATCCATTGCAGCACAAAGGAGCACAGACACACATACACACTCACATGCACACACACACGCACACAAGCTAGCACCCCACCCACGCTCACTGTCCCTTCCACTTTCCCTGCAATTTGCTGCGCCCTAAGACCCCGGCAAAGATTGGACCCTTGGTGCGGCCATGCAGCTGCTGCAAATCCTACTCTTCAACCTCGCATGCACACACCTGATTTGCACACGCCCACGTCCATTGCAGCACAAAAGAGCATGGACACACGATGGACACTAGCTAGCGCCCCACCCATGCTCATTGTCCCTTCCCCCTTCCCTGCAGTTTGCTGCGCTTAAAGACTCCGGCAAGGAGTGGCCCTGTGGTATGGCCATCCAGCTGCTTGCTGTGCGGCCAAAGAGCAGGGGCACTGTAGGTGAGCGCCCCCACGCACTGTGCGTGTGTGCCTGTTCGCACACTGTGTGTTTAGGCCAAGGAGCAGGGGCTCTGTAGGTGAGCGCCCCCTACGCACCGTGCGTGTCTTTGCACGCTTACACACACACACACACACACACACACAGGCCTCCGCTCAAACGACCCCTTCTCCAGCCCCGCCATTGACCTCAACTACTACAGCGACGCAGAGGGTGCTGACCTGCACACGCTGCGTGAGGGCATTCGGTTGGCACGCAAGATCATGCAGCAGGAGCCCCTAGCAAAGCACGTCAAGGAGGTGAGGTTCAAATGTGGCACACGCTTGTTCAGTGTACACACAGTAAACGTGAAACGTGTCAAGAGGCTGACTTGCACACACTGCGTGAGGGCGTTTGGTTGGCGCGCAAGGTCATGCAGCACAAGCCCCTTGCCAGGCACATCAAGGAGGTGAAGTTTAAAACTGTCGCACGCTTGTTTGGTGTACAATCATCGAACGAGAAGCTGCTGCTTTTTTCTGGGTTGGGGTCGCAGTGAGTGCCATAAAGGTGGCCTGCTTGTGTGTGCTGCGTGAGGGAACTTTTGTCCGGCTTGCGCAAGGCACACAGCTTGAGCCACTGTCTATTCACATCAAGGAATCGCGCGCGCGCGCATGTGTGTGTGTGTGTGTGTGTGTGTGTGTCGTCTTGTCGCGTCATGTCTGGGACAATGGTGCAAAGCGAGCTCTTTTCGCTCCTGCAAAAGCAGCACGCTTCGCACCTGTCCTGACACATGCTATAATGAAGATGCTGAAAAGTTGCACGTCATGACTTCGCATACCTGCACGTCACATGTAAAGAAACAAACACGCACACAAACATGCACACAGACATACACTCACACACACAACACACATGCGCATACAAATTGCAGGAGGGTTACCCAGGGCCCAGCATTCAAGAGGATGCTGACATCGATGACTTCATCCGCCGAAGCACGTGCAGCGGCAACGCTTTAGTCGGCACCTGCAGGTCTGTGTGTGTGCGTGTGTGTGTGCCCACGTGCATGTTGTTTGTTTGTTTAGGTGTGTATGTAATTGTGTGGGCGTGTGTGCAGCGTGCACACGTGTGTGTGTGTGTGTGTGTGTGTGTGTGTGTGGAAGACGCACCTGTGCACGTGTGGTGAACACAGGATGTGCCTGCCTGACGACATCTCCTGCCATGTGTTTACACTATAAGCAAATCACTACGTGCACACGCGCGCACCAAGTCGTCATCAACCACCAATTACCTCAAGCACACTCCCTGCGTTGAGCCCATGTTTCTTTTGCGTCGAACACACGTTGTCGTTTGCGTCGAACACACGTCGTTCGTGTCGAACACACGTCGTTTGCGTCGAACACACGTTGTCCTTTGCATCAAACACACGTTGTCCTTTGCGTCGAGCACACGTCGTTGTTTGCGTCGAGCACACGTTTTCGATTTGCGCACGCGCCATGCAGGATGGGGCTACCCGATGACCCCAACGCAGTGGTGTCTGCATCTGACCTGTCCGTACGAGGAGTGACGGGTGTGCGTGTAGTGGACGCAAGCGTCATCCCCCGCATCCCAGGTTTGTGCCCTCTCAGTCCTAGGAGGCACTGCTCAAATGTTGGCGTGCGTCCGTCTGTGTGGTGCCTAGGAGCTACAAATGTGGGAAAGGTGGCAGGTGGTGTGGATGGGGTGGGCACTTGCATGGTCTGTGCCTTCTCGATCCTATGAGGCATTGCCCATATGGGTGTGCATCTGACAGTACGAGAGTCACGTCTGTATACTACACCTCTTCAAAGGGTTGCTGTCTGCTGGCTTGCTGTCCTTTGCTGTGTTGTACTGAGGAGCTACAAATGCAGGGCAGGTGACACGTGGCGTGGGTGCTCCCGTTGTCACGCACTCTGGGGGGTGGGTCCTGAGGGGCTCTTGTTCAGGCCACTCATCCATTTCTAACGGGCGTCTAAGGCTAAGCTTTGTGTGACAATGGGTCTCAAGAGACTCCGTCGGCAATGTACGCCCCCCACAACAAATGCTATAGTGCTTAGCAATTGAGATTTGACATGCAACAATCCGCTATCGTATAGGTGCCAGGGTTCGAGTCCCTGTGGCGGAAATCTTTTGCCCTTTTTTTCGGAGTTGTTTTCTTTTTGCCATCTGACATCTCTCGCACTTTTTCCCTGTGTGTGTGTTCCGGTTGTCGTGCAATCTGCCTTAAAGAGCGGACAGTTGTCGCTCTTGAGCCTTGCTTAAAAGGGCGGACGCTTAGTTGTCGTGTACCCTGCCTTGGAAGGGCAGACGCTATTTATTCATGCACACGGCAAGCATGAATGACAAGCGCACACCCTTCTCTGGCTACCCTCTGTCTTTTGATTATGAACACTCACTTGCTCATCCCTCCAAACTCGTACCTATTGTTGCGCAAGCGCTGCGAGCACAGCTCCTCTCTATTGCAAGCTTTTGTCTCCTCACCTGAGTCTGCCTTTGATTGATGACCATTGACCAATCTACGACACTCACCCTGAAAGAGAAGTATGACTTTCAATCATATACCACCCATATTACACACACACACGCACCACCCGTACCACCCGTACCTTATACCCTCCTGACCCTGTCTTAATAATTCTACCTCCCCTCATCAGAAATTCTACCTCTCATTTGATTACCATGGACCTAAAACGCCTGCCTTCCCCTGTCCTCCACCACACCTCTCAGGTGGCCAAGCAGGGGCAGCCACCGTCATAAACCTTTGACCCTACCTCTTCCGTTTACCATCTACCTAAAATGCCTCTTCCGTTTACCGTCAACCTAAAATGCCTTTTCTGTTTACCATCAACCTAAAATGCCTTTTCTGTTTACCATCAACCTAAAATGCCTCTTCCGTTTACCGTCAATCTAAAATGCCTCCTCTGTTTACCATCAACCTAAAATGCCTCTTCCGTTTACCATCAATCTTAAATGCCTCTTCCGTTTACCATCAACCTAAAATGCCTCCTCTGTTTACCATCAACCTAAAATGCCTCTTCCGTTTACCATCAACCTAAAATGCCTCTTCTGTTAACCGTCAACCAAAAGTGCCTCCTCTGTTTACCATCAACCTAAAATGCCTCTTCCGTTTACCATCAACCTAAAATGCCTCTTCCGTTTACCATCAATCTTAAATGCCTCTTCCGTTAACCGTCAACCTAAAACGCCTGCCTTCCCCTCTCCTTCACCTCTCCTCTCAGGTTGCCAAACAGGGGCGGCCACCGTCATAAACCTTAGACCCTGCCTCTTCCGTTTACCATCCACTTAAAACGCCTGCCTTCCCCTCTCCTTCACCTCTCCTCTCAGGTTGCCAAACAGGGGCGGCCACCGTCATGATCGCGGAGCGCGCAGCCGCCATGCTCACAAGTGAGTTACCCAACGTTTCGACTCTGTGGTCTTATTTGTTTGCCTGTGTGTTGTATAGCCGCCATGCTCACAAGTGAGTTACCCAACGTTTCGACTCTGTGGTCTTATTTGTTTGCCTGTGTGTTGCAGCCGCCATGCTCACAAGTGAGTTACCCAACGTTTCGACTCTGTGGTCTTATTTGTTTGCCTGTGTGTTGTATAGCCGCCATGCTCACAAGTGAGTTACCCAACGTTTCGACTCTGGTCTTATTTGTTTGCCTGTGTGTTGTGGGTCTCCGCTGCGTAGATCACGCCATGCCATGCTCACGAATGAGCATGACTATTGTTTGATGTTGGTGGCAGAGGTTTTGTGTATGAATATGCCTAGGCCAGGGCTGAGGGGGCCTTTATGGCTCCGTTGCGTGCTGTTTTGTTTGCCTCAGCACATTTAATGCAGTCAGTCAGGGCAGAGACCCTGTTTGGCTCTAAGATGAAGCACGCTCCCTCCAACAATATTCTATAGACTGCCAGGCTGTTACCTGATCAGGGGGCCTAGTTAAATCGAAAGCTTCATCATTGTCAGGGGCACATCATCAGTGATACATCGTCAGGGACACTGGTCTTGTCAAGCAGGCACGGTTGCGTTCCCTCCATTTTGGGCAGCATGGGGCTAGTCTTAACTTTTTTTGCACCATGGCCCTGTAACAAATGCGTACACACACGCACACACACACACACACACACACACACTTCCTCACAGACAAGCAGCCCATCGTCCGCACGGGCGGGCAAGGCAGCAGCGAGAGCAAGCAGATCATGGCACAGGTGTAAATTGCAAACACCTTCACAGCTGCTATGAATACGCATGCAGGCGTGCGCACGCTGGTTGTTGTGTGCAGTATTATGTTTCAGAGTTCAAGTCTTTGTGTGTACTCACAAACGTGTGAATCGCTTGGAGTGCCTCACTCAGTCTGTGGCTAGGCAAGCAGAATGAGAGGGTATCCAGGAAGCGAGGAGGTGCAGGCTTGGGTGTGATGGAGAGTACAACGTTTTGGCAGCTGGCGTTGTCCTGCTTGGGCGGAGGAACTACAATAAGGCAGCTGGGGTCTCCTTGCTTGTTGAGCAGGTGGGCCTGCAATTGCCTGCGGTTCCTCACGACCTTTTTCTGTAGACCTTCATCAGTAGGTGTGCTCACGCGCATGTATATGTGTGTGTGCGTTTGTGTGTGCCCTCGTGTTAGCAATGCTCGCAGCTGTGTGCGCCTCTTTGTATGTACGAGGCTGCATTTTGTGTGGATGTGAGTGTGACTTCAGTGTATGCGTAGGTGTGTGGGTGTGTTTGCGTGCACGATTGTGAGCTGCGCGCACAGTTTTGGCCAGGAACCCTGATTTCCAGTGCGCTTTTTGTCAAAAGGGGAGGGTGGGTGCAGCACAAAATGCATACTGTGATCCATGGCCCTTCCGCCCGAGCACCCTCAGCTGTTCTCTCAATTGAAAGTGAGAGGAGGTGGTGATAGTGGCCGGATCAGTCAGGCGGTTGAAGACGGCCTGTGGGTCAGGTCTCGCTGTAGGAGTTACGGATAACATATATGTGAGGGGCACCTTTCTACCATCAGGTGCCACTTCAAAGTATGCATGGCATGCAAGCACGACATTTGGGGAGGGACTGCAGTGTTTGTGGGCTGGGAGGGCTGCAGTGTTTGGGATCATTTTTGCTGTTTTTTGTATACCTTGTTACGGTCGTCCAGGCTCGGGCTTGGTGCGTTTTTTTGAAGAGTGCTGCCTAATTCAATTCACCCAGTAGGTCTTGTGTTCAATGTGCGGCCGTTACAATGTACAATTGGAGTTTATAACTTGACGAATCAGACGTGTACACACAATACAGTGCTTCCTTCTGTAAGCCTTTATTTTGCCTCTACGTATTAAGCCTGCAAAGCCTCAAGGGTTACCACAAAGAGGGTAGCCGGCAGCCGGTTGATAGGCTGGTGGGCTTTTGCTACCTTCTTCATAAGCCCTCAGCCTATCGGGAATTCTGAGTCAAAAGCTCACGAAGGCCAAGCACCACCGGCAGCCAAGCCTGCCCTTAAGCTGTGGCCTGAGCTGCCAGAGCATAGATTGTTGTGCTGAGACTTATACTTTGCAGTGACAGTGATTTGCTATGACAGTGTGCATGAAATTGTCAGTGAACGTGTGAGAGGCTGAGAGATCAGGTAAGATCAGGTAAGGTTACGTCGCTATATATGCCTCAGGGGGCATCTGAGCGGAAGCTTGGAAAAAAGCCTGTAACCAAACCGAAATAACGCAACATAAATCTGATCGAAATTAAGTACAGTGTAGACACTTCCCCTACCCAACAAGCACAAAAGGCACGAGAACAACATAAGCCGGTAATGCCTCACTTATTGGAACACTGCACAACTCTCCACACCATCCTGCTAGGAGCTACAGGCACCATTTACAGCAGGCATACATAGAAACCACTACACAGCCTTGGAGTTACTGCTCTACATGCCACAGCACTCATGATAAAACTGAGCTTACATGCCATCAAACCCACGACAAAAAACATTCAAACCAGATGCGAATTCTTCAGGTGGGATGTTGTGTCTCTGCATCCATTGGTAAGGAGGAGAGGCTGAGAGAGCCTCATGAAACCAGGAGCGCCAAGAAAACAAAGTGCAGCGGAGCAGAAGAGAGAACAAAGGACTCAAGCAGCCCCATCAGAAGGGAAAGGCAAGCAAAGCACATGGCACCAAGCGCGGAGCATGAAGCATGCAGCTTGAAGCATGCAATGAAGCACGAAGATAGCAGCTAGGCACGCAAGATACGCACAAAGCAGCTCGCTTAAAGCAAAGCCCTTTAACTGGCAGCCCAAACCAGCCAAGACTAGGCCTGTGACTGACACATGAAAGCACGACGTCTTACACTAACCTCTTACACTAGCGTCTCTCCAAACACCTCTCATCCTATGCTTCAAATCTGCAGTAAACTCTTGCATGGTAATAGCACGCCCAGTTTGAACAGCTCGTACATACAACTCACTCCCACACAGTCCTTGAAAAGCGCTCGCTCAGCAATTGAGCAGTCCAGCAGGCACTTGTACTTATAAGGTTAGGCCTTTTTCTGTCTGTTCTTCAGTCACACTCTTAGCTTGTGCTCTTGCGAGCGTGGGCCAATTTCTCAGACTGTGGTTTTTCAAGGAGGGTTTTTCAGTTTAGGCAGGAGGCTTTCCTTTTCCCAGTCTTATAGGGTTTTTTTCCTTCATTCTGTCAGGCCCTTGCTGAGGACCGTGTAATAACCCCCACCAAAAAAAAAAAAAAATTGAACGAGGCTGTAAATTGAGATCCTCAGCCTGGACTATTACCCTCCGCAACGTGTCACTATTAAGCATAAATAGTATTATTAAGCATACTATTGAAAAACTTGACAGCTGACCGAAACCAGTAGAATTGTAACGGTTCATGTCCACATTCTCGGAGTACAGCCCAATAAGTGGTGGACTGCTTCACACCTAGTGCCCATCAGAAAATGCAAATGAAGCGTAGACAGCGGGCTAGAGAACTCCCTGCCTGCCTGCAAGAAACCAGTACTCCATACTTGACTACCATACATGCCAGCAGGAATAACATACGTCTTAGCGAGCCACAAAGAAGTGTGTGGCCTGTCTGCCAAAGCGTGTTGCTTCACGCACAAATCTACGTACCTTTGCTGCTAAACTTGTCCATACCGGACGTGCCCTTTTCAGTGCTATTACCAACTCTCATCAGGAGCCGGTTTCAGGCCAAGCCTGCAACCCTCTTGATCCCCATTGATTTTTCCTTTTGGCGGTAGAGGAGCTTTTACGGTACTCGGTTCGATTCTATTACGACTCGTTATAGGCAGACAGGGCTGAGAGCAACCTTGAATCGCACAAATAATAAAAAGATGGTACGGAAAGGAGAGCATGCGCTTTGTGCAAAAGTGCATCACACATGTCACTCGCCTACAAGAACTTGAGTTCTTCTGCATGCTGCAAAGAACTCAATAGTACCAAAGTGGCTCCTTTTCCTTAATTAATGTGAGGAGTGGCTTTCACTGCCTGCGTAATTTTTTTTCTTTTTGTATCTTATAGGCAGAGGCGAGAAAAGGACGGGATGCTTGTTCAGCAGACTTAGCCATGCTTAAAATCCTGTAGAAAATCATGCCCATATACCTAAGCAAACGAATCTTTGTGATGAAGGGGGGCACCGCCAACATCAAAAACAAAAAACAGGAACATTTTCACCTGCGGAGTTGAAGTGCACAACCTCGGACGTGAAAGTGTTGACAATTAAATGTTTATTCCTGATGTACACAGCCAACCGACTCAGCATGATTTGCATATCACGGGGTCTATTAGTCAGATCATCTGCAATCTGTTCTAATCCCCCATCTGGGAGATAGCTAGGGCTGTGCAAGCGTGAAAGCAACGACCGACAACACTACAGCTCGTTTCATACTTCGTGTCCACGCCCTAAGTTTTGAGGCAGCGACATGGAGTCCCAAAGTAACTCCCCCACCTGTGACCCGCGTGATACTGATGACATTCAGAATGAGCAGCATGTTCTTTTACACTGCGCCAATCCCCACGTAATTTACCTCTGCAGCAAATATGCATCTCTGTTTCCCCCAACAGGAGCCCATGATGTGTCTACTTTCAGGGTTTACAGAGTTTACAGAGGAAGCCATCAGTCAAAACGTGCGACTGCTAGGCTGCGTACGTAAAACATGTAAAAATTTGTGGTAATTGTTGTTGTTGCACCAGATTTGTATCACCTACAAAAAAAGCCTTGGAAAGGGAGAAAAGGCACAACGCGTCACAGCACTGAATAAAATCAGTAAACAATCAAGCATCTGCCAGGACCAACCGATCGCATTAAATCAAAGAGGGTGTTTTGGGCACATAAAAACATGGATTGAGGATACCAAGAGGAGGCAAATATTAGTATACATAAACTCATGATGTGTCTACGTTCTTAAGAACAGGTTTACAAGGTTTACAAAAAAAGTCCTTCAGTCAAGAAATGCGACTGCTGGTCTGCTCATAAATCATCATATAGAAAAAATGTTCTGGTGCAAAAAAAGTAAAAATATCCTATTATCTTGCCTCTGAGAATATCTTCTGCGAAGATACACTGTATGGGGGTGTGTGCAGTGGAAAATAGCATGCTGTTCATCCTGGACATCATCATCAGCTTCACACAAATCACACGTAGGGGAGGACCTGGGGTTCCATCATGATGTTGCGGTCTCAAAGCGAAGGGTGTGGATGAAGCTTGGAAAAAAGTCTGTAACGAACCGAACCAAAAAAGGCACTAAAAAATCAAGGGAAGGGTTAGGAACTCAGCTACAAAAGAGGCCACACCACACACATCTGGCTGGTTTTAAAAGGTCCTCAAATGTTTTTTTAATCTTGACGTTAAAACTGTATTATAAATCCCACATAATTTTACTGGGTTAACAAAATAAAGGCCTTTAGTCAAGAAAAAATAAAGCTTGTTATTGTTCTGGCTTATGAAAGCAAACACATTGTGGGCTCCTGTTGGGGGAAACAGAGGTGCATATTTCCTGCGGAGAGAAATCATGTGGGGATTGACGCAGTGGAAAAGAACATGCTGCTCATCTTGGACATCATCAGTATCACACAGGCAATTTCTACATCATGTTTTACATACGCAGCCTAGCAGTCGCACGTTTTGACTGAAGCCTTATTTTGTTAACCTTGCAAACCTTGTAAAGACCGACAAATTGCTTCTTTCGATTATTGGGACACAATTCCAAATTAAGAGTAGCTGGAGTGCTCACTTCCTCCCCCCTTGGTGTGGCTTTGGCTAAGTGGGCACTAGCAGTCCTCCAGGCCTTCCTAATGCTCTTTCTTAATTCAGTTGTACCTATTATTACCCCTTCCACAGAGTGTTCAGGCTCGGAATATTTGGCAAGCCTAATGATACCTCAAGCTAGACAAATTGAAAGGAAAAATTACAGAGGGAACCACTGAGTAAATACGTGGAAATGTGACTTTTTTGAAGCACACCTTAATAAATTAGCATACCGGTAAGTAGATGGTTCACAAAGCTTGGGGCCAAACGGACCCCCCCGGTGGTCTGGGCAGAAAATCAGTTCATTTTTTGGCACTAAATATTTACGTAATGAGCCACCACGCTCTACCCAGGGTCTCATTTCATCTCAAAACACAACAGGAGTACTTCTTTTATGATTAGGAATCGTTTGGGATGCTGACAACCGGATTTGGTAATTTTCACCCTTGGTATTCCACCCTTTTTGCTGATTGTTTCTAAGGGAAATGGGCCAGAATGGGGTACCTGGCCAACTACTGCTCCGTTTCGCCCCATTTTTGTTGCAATGATATTCATAATTGAAATATAAACAAATTGCCAGAGGCCCAAAATTTACACGTGTGTCATAATTATTTTTGTACCCTCCTGCGCAAGGGGTGATATTACCATGAGCATGGATTAAGAAAATGAAGACGGAGCTGTCGGACAGTGAAGTACCCACACTACCAGGCGGATTCAAACCCCGAAGAGTCTGGCCTGACCACGGGCCACTAGGCTTTCAGGGCAGCTACCCTGAAATCCATGCTGATGTTCCAGCATTTCATCATCCATCTCATGAATATAATTCCCTTCAGGGTTGCCAAGCCAGTCTCAGCAGCCTTCCAATCTCAATGCACAACAACAGCGAAGATCTAGCAAGTCAGATGCAATCATAGCTACTCCGACCAGCGTGAGATGCAATGATTGGAAGGGTGATTGAAAGCAAGCACAATCTCTGGCACAGCACTCTAACGGCCATGATCCGTGAAGATGTACATAACTTTTGATTACGCACTTCCTCTGTTTACGTTTAATATCACAGGCGCTCAGCAGTGGCACTTGCAACTAGCCTAGAGGACCCCTCTAATCGCCACCAATCTGTGACATTTAATCTCCTCACCCACCAGATTCCCCACTTAAAACACCTTACCACAACATTCCTGTCCACAAGAGAAGGAACGTCGTTGCCTCTTAAGAGGCAATTTAACCTTCATATGCGAGCGCGCCTGCATCCACGCCAGTGGCCTACACCTAGTTCTAAAAGGAAAATTTGTCTTCCTAGGCTGATCTCAAACTTATCTCTGAAGTCAATTCCGCCCCCCCCCTACAATGATCACCCTCATTAATTGCATTCTCAAACCGCTTACGAGCCTAGGCACTACTGGTTTTCATGATCTCAAGTCAGCAAACGAGGGCCACATCATTTCTGGGAAACAGCTAAAACATAAGCTGTCCCGAGTTTTCAAGAAGCACTTTGAAGCACTTAACATGCTTGCAGCCATTGCCAACATGCCAGAAACAGAAGAGCTAAGCACTGCCTCCATTACACAACTCCTTCAAGACAGAAATACAAGTCAAAACACCCTGCTTGTCCACCGTAAAATAAGAAATCCCTCCTTCGCAGGCCTCCTGGACACACATATCAATACATTGGTTCATCATAATGACGCGCCCCCTGTTTCCGCAAACACTCAACCTCAACAGAGTGTGCCCACCCACGCAACACCTACAACACAACCACGCTCAGCAACATTATAGGCATCCTATTACCAGTAACCTCATTAGACGGCCACCTCCACATACAAAGATATACCGGCAGATACTAGGCACTTTACACCAGACTTTTATGTTTAAACCTTGCTCAGAACCACACAATTACCAGAATTCTCCCGCCACGATAGCAGCCGGATGCCCATCAGAACTCCAAAGATATACCACTCAAAACGCACCAACACCGACAATACAAACATTCCCTCCAGACACCAATGCTCGGCCCAAAAAACGCACAGCATACAACAAATTACACCACACGGGGCCTCCCAGACACAACACCATCCGACCACAATGATGCCAGCTGCCCCTCCAACACAAACCCCACGCTCACTACGCTACTCACAAAGAAGCTCCAACCTAACAAGAAGAAGCCATAACTCTGTAGGTTCAATGCTTATACCATCCCCCAACCCGTCCCAAACTACAGCCATTGAATGCACGATGAACTTGCACCTACTATCCAGCTTGCCGCTCCCCCACAAAACCATCCAGCAAATTGTGCACGGCATACACACCCCACATACCACTAAAAAGAGAAAACGTAGCCAGATTGTAAGCCAGCAACATCTCCTCAAGACGCAAAACGTATTCCCCTTTACAGAACATCCAACCAATAGCCAATCCAACAAACGCATAACACGCTCACATACCGCTTGCCACAATCACCCCACAACACAGACGCTTACACAGACAACAACATCCTCCATCCTACAAGACAATTGTACAACCTCTTCACACAGCAGAGGAGTAACATAAACCCAACTTACCACATCCACACTACCCCAATCTTCGAGAAAACATACTACATAGAACCACATGCACAGCACAGACCCCAAAGAAAAAGAAAAAGCGAGCTCCTTGATGTAACCCAATGCCTACCTAGCCTTAGTCTGACCCCCTTGCGCATTACCCACATCCAACAAAAACTCTGGATGTACAAGAAAGACCAGACCTTCTCTTTGACACCCACTGAGGCCGTAAACACGCTTTATCATGATGATCTAAACTTCCGCCACATTAGATGATTGGAAATTTTACACTTGCAACAAAAGGAGCAGGGATGCTGGGCCCCCATAAAGACAGAAGTAATATCACGCGCTTTATGATTTTGGAGAAATGGACCCTGCTCTTATTCAAAGTATTCGACTTAATGCCAAAAACCACTCAGGCTGCTGCTCGCACTGATATTGCATGTGCATCCTGTGAAAAATGCTCCTACCATCTAGACTTGAATCATTAGTTTCGTTCCCCTTTTTAAAGACATGTACATATGCGACATCTGTAATCGTACCTACCATTGGCAGTGCCTGCTGAAAATCAATTGCTACAATGCCAGCGAGCGAGAGGCTAGCTATTGACACTAATGACACGTGGGCCTGCCCAGCCTGTGTTAAACTAAATGAAAATGAAACAAAAGAGCGAACCTTTAAAATCCCTCAAAAGAGAGCTGGTGAAAGCCTTGTGGAACCCAACATGGGAGCCAGAAGAACTGCCAAATATTTGTGAAAGGTTAGACACAGCCTCCAAATGTGCAAAGAGCTTATCACGGCACCGAACCTACCGCAACCTGCAACAGACACACACCTTCATGATCTTTAAAAACAAGGGTTCTCAGCCAACCAAGAAAGAAACTAGCCCTATGACATCAAACTTTGGAACAAAGTCAATTTTAACATCCAGCCTACCAACCCTCAAGCAGACATTCAAGCCACTGGGCGCTGTGAGTGCTGGATCACTGACGTTAATCTCATGAAGCACCAAATAAACGATACTGAATTTCCCTCAGACGACCATAAACTCTCAGAAGTGTACACTGCCACAGTAGCCTGCATCTAATCCGTAGACGGAAATTGCAAAGGCATGCTCACCCGTGAGCACTTCATCATTCTTCTAAGGGCTTTTGGAAAGGCAAAATACAGCAGCTTACATGACAACATCCACCGAACCCCCCTTCTTGCTTCAAAACTCGTAGGACTCGTTATATGCCTTCTCCTCCAAGTTATCTGGTTTCTTTATTTGCCATCCCATTTACCATGAAAACACCATGTATTTAGCAACAAGGTGTGCAATTTACTCTGCTGCCCTTAGCACAGAGGCAACAGCTACCTTCATGTTTCTTCCCTCCCTAAAATGGATGACCACCAATCCCTACGCATCGCTCTACCGCAGATTCCCGCACATATGCAAATTGTTGGGCTCCATACCATCAGACCAACTTTAGTATGCAAAAAATACCCTTCTGGAACAATATACAGACGCCCCTTCCCAAACACACATGGGAGATGCACATCATTGCCATGTGGAATACTAAAGGCAGAAATTGCCTCAATGCTTGCAACACAAACTGAGGCAAAGTAGGAAATCAATTACATTCATGACGACCCCTACCCCTCTGCACTTGGCACAGAAAAAGGCTCCTGGCCTTATAAAAGTAAAAAAGCTACCCAGAGACCACCTTCGTCAAACCTCACAAGGCCTCCAAGATAAAACTAGTACCTTGGACCAACCCCAGTGCTCTAACAAAGCAACCCAACAGAGCTCCAGCCCAAACCTGATTTGTAAAGTACAAGACTTGGCAGGACTGGACCTACACTGATGGCAGTCTAAAACAACACGAAGAAGGGCAAGACACAGGATCAGGTGTACCACCCTTGCTTGAACGTATCCCATTACGTGAACCCAAGAGGCGTAGGTATAACCAATACCATCTCACGTGCAGAGCTAGCAGCTATAGCAGCCGCAAGCATTCACGGATACCCCCATATAGCCACAGAAAGCCTAACCTCAATGCACCAAATAAAAAAACAGCTCCCACACCCAAACCTCCACCGCTGCCACATCCAGGGAGATGTCCTCCTCCAATCCATCGCCAAAGCAATCCACCAGTCACCATCGCCATTTCATTTCTACAGTTTACACTTTACAGATTAAGCCTCCAGTCAAAACGTGCGACTGCTTGGCTGCGTATGTAAAACATGTAACAATTGTGATAATTGTTGTTGTAGCATTCATTTCTACAAATTTAAATCTCCCATGCAGGTATCATAGGCAATGAATATGCTGACACTCTTGCTAGAAGATGAATTACAACCTACTCTGATGTTGCGGATACCTCCAGCAAAACAGCTGGCCCTGAGGGGAATCCCTTCTACAATATCTACTGGCTCGCAAAAGAATATGAAGAGCACCGAATCATACAAAATCACCCAAACACAGCCCAGCCACCTACCTCATGGTAAGGTAAGGTAAGTTATGTCTCGTTATATATGCCTCGCTATATATGCCTCAAAGGGCCCCCAGTCACCTACCTCAAGTCTCTGGTACCTATCCAATTACCATGACGCCTTGCAAGCACACATGCACCCCTCCACAAATTAGGAAATGCCAATATCGTAGCAAACTACCATGAATACTACAAAACCCAAATTTTCAGAAATGGCACTACTCCAATGGCGGAGCCGCTAGCAACGCTTACCTAAGTATCCTAGTATGTTCCCTGTTAAAACCAAGTGCATCATTATGAAGTAAAGAACAGGAATCCTGTACAACCAAAAGCATGCGGTATGGTTTAAGCACTCAATAAGTCCAACTTGCCCCCTCTGCCCTCAACTACACAGTGCCTTGCATATCCTTTCTGGATGCCAACACACGCAAATAAGAAAGATAAAAGATGATCACTGAGATACACAACTTAGCATGCAGCATGATCTTCAAAGCCACCAGCAAGACAGGCTCCGATCCCTAGGATCCTGCTTTGTCTGCATGGATGATGGTAGCAGCGAACGACTGCCTATACAAAGTCTTCAGATTTTATTCCCGATACAGCTGAAACTAGGATTATAACAAAGTAGCTCTTTCCATCTGTAGCGTAGCGGCCAAATTGGTTAACCCGGAGAATGAGCGATAGGCAAATCGTACCTTCCTTATGCATGTTACACCACCCCGCTTCATTCTTAAACAAAAATAGGTGTACCTCCAGCCGTACGACGGATGCTGTATTGGTTGCTCCCATCCCCGCGAAAACAAAAAAGCAACAGACTAGCAAGGGAAGGGGGGTGGGTTCTTAGAAGTGGCAGGGGGCAACTGAGGGAAACCAGGAGCACCTCAGCAGCACCACCAGCCATTAGCAGATCCACCTTCCCCAGACAGCACTGACCCAAAGATCTCAGCATTCTTCAACGTGACAATCACCTCATCGAGAATCAAGTACTGTGAGGACACTCGACCGCAGAACCAGCTGAGCGCCGTGCAGGAACAGAATAAAGGCCTCTGCTCCAACCTTAAGGAGCCTCCGTTACTCTCCGCACCATCCTTTTGGGAGTCGATGGCACCATCTACAACAATCACACGCTGGAGACTTTTAAGGAGCTGGGTCTTGATTCTCAAAGAGAAAGAAAACTTGCTTCCAAGGTTCATGTCCATTCTGTCATTTACGCTGCCAAACTTGTCCATACCAGATGTGCCCTTTCAAGCACTATTTTTAACTGATCAGGACTCCTCGGAGACAGTTTTAGGTCAAGCCTGCAACCCTCCTGATCCCCATTGATCCTATTATTTTTCCTTCAGTGGGTGAGTTTTACGGTACCCGGTATTAAAGTGGGTCCTTTTCTTTAATTAATACGGGGAGTGGTTTTTCACTGCCTGCGTAGTTTTTTCTTTTCTCCGACCCAGCAACCATGCCCCAAACAAAACCCAACAAACACATCAACCTAGGCCAGACTCAGATCTTTATGCTTGCCAGGCCAAACGGCTTCTTGGCTGTTAATTGCAGCATCCATCCTATCATGTTTTCTTTTGTCTTTTCTTTTCTACTAAATTTTAGGGCGCCCCAGATACTCTTTTGAACTCCCAGCGCCCAGATGACGGCAAACAAGACTCAAGCTTTACAGGAAAGATAACAAATAGCGTGCCCAATGCCTTGTTTTGTGTCGCTCCTTTGAAGGCTCGCCCCCAATCAATCATAGCTACCTTCTTATCATTTAGTTTGTCAAAGGACACCAACAGAGTTATGCTTTATTGCAAAACAGGACGCGCAGACTTATGATATTGAAATCAAATCAGTGTTAACACTATCAGCATAGACTAGGAAGGCTTAGACATATTCAGCAACCGCGGTTGGTCAAAATGATGTCGTTAAATGATAATAAATTTATAGGAGAAAATCGGTCTGTGCACCAAGTGCTCATTCAACGCAGCAAGTCCAAATCCTGCCATGCGTCACTGCTCATGCACCAAGTGCTCATTCAACGCAGCAAGTCCAGATCCTGCCATGCGTCACTGCTCAGGTCCGGCACCCACCCTGCAGAGGCTCCGCTCTCAGCATCGCCCTTAAAAGGCTTGAGCGCGTGCCGATCCTTGAGCAAGTCCGTCACCAGCTGCTGTGGCGTGCGGTCAAACACGTTACCTCTCTCAAAGAGCAACCCACGCAAAGCACGGCCACCACTAGGAGAAAGGGGATCCTGGAAGGAGGTCACAGTGAGAACAGCATACGTTCGGTAGGGCTCTGCCTCTTGTGAGCGCTAGCCTTTCCATAATGCTTATCTAACCTAGTATAGGCTTTTTCGTTTGATTTTTGTGACCAGCTCGCATGATTGAGCCTATGGTTTTACTCCCAAGCTCCACAAAGACTACAGACAACCCTTTCAGGTTTTGTAATTTACTCTCAAGTCACCTGTAATTGTAACAGAACACTCATTCCATTTTTCCGCAGTAAGCCTCTACATAAATATAAAATTTTCCTCAAAAGCTAATCATCAACAATCATTCAGGTGTGAGTGCGGCGGCTTCTAAAATACCTTAACTGACCCTTGCAGAGATCTTCCTTCTAGCCTAGAAGTACTAGGTATCCAAATTTAAGCATTGGAGGAATTTCAAGTGATGGCAGGTATATGATCTTGGCATCACTTGGTCATGCTTAAACCAATCCCTCCTTTATCTGTCCTTACCTTCCCTGTTCTTTCCTTTCCGAATGTATAATACATAATACCAATCTGACAATTCAGACAATAACAACAGCATTCAACTTTGTTGCGATTACGGTGCAGTCGATGTCCCCCTCGAAGCTGAACTCCCAGGATGTAAAGTTCACCAATCATCACCATGACTATAGCTCTTGAAAGAAGTATTGTAGTTTCATTTATCTCACAGTTAACGGAGCAAACACACCTCTTCCAAGTGTGCATGCCACGCAGCTGCTGCAAGCATTTTGGCAACGACATACGCCACCTGTGAGAGCGAGGGATAACGCAAAAGTGGTACAATTTAGTGTTAGAGGTAAGATCTGGGTCATACTTAGTTGCTTTAGGCAATCAGGGAAAGGCTTTTAAAGGGATAAGTTGCAATGCACCTGCACGGGAGCTGAGTGCCCACCTTTGTGCGTGTATATTTTGTTTATGTGGAATGCTGGGTCAAGTGCTGCATACCTCGCGTTTGCATGCTTCGTCATAAAAGACACCAACATCAATACAAGAGTTAGTATACAGCATAGTTACTTAGTATACAGCATTATAGTTGCTTATCATACGACATTATACGAAATCCATACCTGAGCTCCACCCACAACTGCTTGAGCGTCTGCCATGCTTAGCCCATCAAGGCTCACCGCTAAAGGCTCGACAGTCACACCTGCAATGTACATTCCAAAGTAGTTTAAAATCTTCCCTTGATGCACGCCCACACTCCTAGTGAATTTTCCACTTCCAGTATTAGACTATCACATACGTCAGAAAACACGCACAAATATACACAAACACACACAAACACACACACACACAAACACAACATACCTGTCCGGGGATCTTTGGACGGACTCAGCAACACCCGCTTGTGTGGTGGGCCCCCTATCTCCTGCCTTGTTGACCGCTCATCTTCCTGCTGCTGCTGCTGCTGCCTTTTCTTATTATACGCTTGTTTGTGCTCTGCTTCCTGCTCTTGCAACACACTGCTTTCCACCTCAGCAGCAGCCCAGTCACGCCCCTCTGCCACACGGTCTTGAGTTTGAGGCCACCCGCCTCCCAGCACCGCACCCCCATCCCAACGTGCTTGCAGCAACGCAGACCTTGCATACTGCTCCAGCACGTGGTGGTGCCTGAGTGGTGGACTCACTCTTGATGCTGCTGCTGCTGCTGCGGCTGTGCCTCTTTCTTCTCCTCCATGCTGCTGCAACCGCTGCAGCTGCACCTGCTGTGCCCGAACCAGCAGTTGTGATTGATCTGGCCACAATCTCTGCACCTCTCCGTCCTCTGGGTCTTGAGCTGTTCTGCAGCGTCGTTCGATATCAAGGGCTGCTTCTGCCAGGCGAACGTGCAACAGCTGATCAGCCAGTGCTCCTACCACCTGCTCTGAAAGCTCAATCACGCTGGCCTGTTAAGTTTAAAGCGCAAGGCATGAAGGTAAGAATGCATTGTAGGACATAGGACACATGGAAGGGCTGAGCACACTTTCCTCCTGTTAGACAGGGCATGAAGGTAAGTACGAAGTTTAGGCATGAAGGTAAGCACAACTTTTCCATAAACTCGTTCTTCTTGACATCACTCCAGATTCGTTTCTTCATGACATCATTACGTCTTCTGGTTCATTAAAACCAGTCCTTGCCCGAGACAGAGTGGGCAGAAGAGAATGAAAAATTACGCAGGCAGTGAGAAACCACTCCCCACATAAATTAAGGAAAAGGAGCCACTGTGGTACCCAATGCAGCATTGTGCTGCAGTGCAACGGACATGCCATGCTGAATCAAAAATAGAAAAAGCTACGCAGGCAGTGAAAATTGCTCCCCACATAAATTAAGAAAAAGGAGCCACTGTGGTACCCAATGCAGCATTGTGCTGCAGTGCAACGGACATGCCATGCTGAATCAGAAATAGAAAAAGCTACGCAGGCAGTGAAAATTGCTCCCCACATAAATTAAGGAAAAGGAGCCACTGTGGTACCCAATGCAGCATTGCGCTGCAGTGCAACGGACATGCCATGCTAAATCAGAAATAGAAAAAGCTACGCAGGCAGTGAGAAACCACTCCCCACATAAATTAAGAAAAAGGAGCCACTGTGGTACCCAATGCAGCATTGTGCTGCAGTGCAACGCATGTGTTCCCCGAAGCTTTTTTCTGTCAACACGTTATCATTGCTCCTGGCTTCATCCTGCCAATCCTCCCCAGAACAAAACAGAGCAGAAGCATATCACATACACCATTCTCCCAAACCCCCTTTTGTCCTGACATCATTCCGCTCCTGAATCACTACATCCAGTCCTCACCCTACACAGGTCTGACAGCAATTGTGTGCGCAGCACTGTGCTGCAGCACATCTTGTTTCCTTTCACCGTCCATCTGCTGGTTTTTGCCATTATGACCAGTCCTCACCTGAGATGGAGTGGAATTTTCCCATATACCATCTTCGTTTCAACGCCTTTCAAAATACTAGCACCAGTCCTCACCTGAGATGGAGTGGAATCTACCCATAAACCATCTTTGTTTCAATACCTTTTAAAATACTAACCCCACTCCGCACCCTGAGACAGAGTGGAATTTCCCCATAAACCATCTTTGTTTCAATGCCTTTTAAAATACTAACCCCACTCCGCACCCTGAGACGGAGTGGAACTTTCTCATAAACCATCTTCGTTTCATTGCTTTTGAAATTACCAGCGCCAGCCCTCACCTGAGACGGAGTGGACTTCATCCATAAACCATTTTCGTTTCAACGCCTTTGAAATATTAGCACCAGCCCTCACCTGAGACAGAGTGCGCAGCAGCGTGCTGCAGCGCAGTGCGTCTTTGGTAGGCAAGGGCACACCCAGACGGCCGTGCCTGCTCATCATTTGCAACACAGCCGGCTCTGTGGCCCTGCAGTTATACATAAGAATACTTAGGGTTGGCCCAAACCGTACACTCATGACCGTATACACGGAGATTTCACTGCTGAAGGCACCATACATACACCGTGAATAAGTACCTATGTATGGTTTTGGCCAACCCTACAAATACATAGTTACAATCTGTGATATACAACAAACCCTCTCTCAAAAACAACAGGACGTGAAGCACAATTGGGGAGTGGTATATCACTGCCTGCGTAGTTCTTTCCTTTCCTTTTTGAAGGTGCAGGGAGAAGCCCCAGCTTAGAGGTTTTTGCGTCGCGATAGCACGCTCCAGCATTGCTCGAGAAGGTTTTGTATCGGTGGCATCGGTGTGTGTGTGTGTGTGTGTGTGCGTGTGTGTGTGTGTGTGTGCGTGTGTGTGTGTGTGTGTGTGTGTGTGTGTGTGCGCGTGTGCGTGTACCAGCGTGGCTTGAGGACGGGCACTGCATTTCACCTAGATCATGCTTTTGACAGGTTCAGCTGAGTCTACGTTAAGCATGACCGTGCACCACAAGATGGGGTCAACACTCCCTCCAATGTAATGAAGAGAAAAGCAAATGTTGTGCGTATTTTTGGGAAGCAGCCTAGCTCCTCCAGGTGGTGCAATCCGAGGACAAACCTCCTGGAGGACAATTGGAACAATTGGAACAGGAGTCTCAGGTGGTGCAATCCGAGGACAATCCTCCTGGAGGACAATTGGAACAATTGGAACAATTGGAACAGGAGGACAATCCTCCTGGAGGACAATTGGAACAATTGGAACAGGAGGGCAATCCTCCTGGAGGACAATTGGAACAATTGGAACAATTGAAACAGGATGACAATCCTCCTGGAGGACAATTGGGACAATTGGAACAGGAGGACAATCCTCCTGGAGGACAATCCTCCTCCAGGTGGTGCAATCCGAAGACAACCTCAGCGCCAATGACTGCAGTTTCGGCGCCACCTGTACTTTTTAGGGTTGGCCAGGACCGTATATATACATCGTATACAACCGTACGTTTGGTGATTTCCCTGCCAAATAACCCCCGTTATACACCGTATATATACGGTTCTGGCCAACCCCAGTAGTTTCAGCACACCTGTGGTTTCAGCATCACAACTCACAACGCACCAGCGCTCAAAGATGTGAGGCCCACACTCTTTCCAGTCCACGGGGCAGTTCTGCACGGAACGTAAACTGGAAGGAAGGGAGCAAACAGGAGGAGGGGGAGGTAGGGGCGCGGTGCTAGCATGAGCGGTGTTGGCGTGGCTGTTGTACGTGCTGCTGCTGTTGCTCCTGGTGCTAGGCAAGCTGCTGCTGCCGGAAGGACTGCTGCTGCTGTCGCTACTGCTAGGCAAGCTGCTGCTGCCGGAAGGACTGCTCCTGCTGTCGCTACTGCTAGGCAAGCTGCTGCTGCTGAAAGGACTGCTGCTGCTGTTGCTACTGCTAGGCAAGCTGCTGCTGCTGAAAGGACTGCTGCTGCTGCTGTTGCTACTGCTAGGCAAGCTGCTGCTGCTGGGAGGAATGCTGCTGCTGTTGCTGCAGCTGCCTCTGTCAGGCTCACTGCTGAGACAACTGCTGGGAGGACTGCTGCTGGAACTGCTGGGCATGCTCCTCGTACCGTTCCTACTGCTGCTGCTCCCTTCTACGACTGATCTGTGAGGAGGCAGCTCTGACAGCACATAATGGAGGGCATGCCCCACCTGTGTAGAGGATGCAGACCACGATAGCACGTGCAGAGTGTATACATACACTGGCTGAGATCAGAAATAAAAAGAAAACTACACAGGCAGAGGAAACAACTCCCCACATTGGTTACTGAAAAAAGACCCCCCTCTTTATATTTATTTATTTTGGTGCTGGCTCAGACCAGCACAAAAAGCCCGTCAGCCTGGCATGTACAGCTGCTTTATTTATTTTGGTGCTGGCCCAGACCAGCACAAAAAGCCCGTCAGCCTGGCATGTACAGCTGCTTTATTTATTTTGGTGCTGGCCCAGACCAGCACAAAAAGCCCGTCAACCTGGCATGTACAGCTGCTTTATTTATTTTGGTGCTGGCCCAGACCAGCTCAAAAAGCCCGTCAACCTGGCATGTACAGCTGCTTTATTTATTTTGGTGCTGGCCCAGACCAGTACAAAAAGCCCGTCAGTCTGGCATGTACAACTGCTTTGTTTCTTTTGGTGCTGGCTCAGACCAGCACAAAAAGCCCGTCAGTCTGGCATGTACAGCTGCTTTCTTTTTATATTTTGGTGCTGGCTCAGACCAGTACAAAACGCCCATCAGCCTGGCCTGTACAGCTGCGTGTACAGCTGGCCTGTACAGCTTCCGGTCATGCACCCCCTTTGTAAACCCATTGTAACCCCTTTGTATACACATGCACATACGCAATCCTGTGTTTTGCAGATGACAGATGGCACAGCATGGTGGTCAATGCTGACAGATAGCACAGCATGGTGCATGGTGGTCATTTCCAAGGCCCTTGACCTCCAAATGTCTTTGCCATGTATGTCCGTAATCGGTCCCTAGTTGCAATCATTCATAAATGAACAATGAACTAAGAGCATCCCACTCAGATCAACATCACACACCATTCCAGGAGCCATGCACAGATCTAACAGCTCATGCCTCCTGCAAATCTGACCTTTGACGCAACTGCGCTCCCGACATACGTATTCACACACAGATCGACTTCCACACGGAACACGCACAGGACACACAGTAACACAGATTAAAGACACACACAAATGCATAATACGCGCAGGCACACAGCCTCACAGATGTAAAGCTTACACACACGCAGAACACGCACAGGCACACAGCCACACAGAACTAAGGCGTACGCACATAGAACACGCACATGCCTACATACTTGGATCAACTTACGTACAGACATACACACAGATCATTAACTTACACACACAGACACGCACAGATCAGCACACAGCTCATCAACTTACACAGTAATCATCAACTTACACGTACAGACACGCACAGATCAAAACACACATACACCCCGCTCATGTACATAAGCAGATCTAATTCAACAGCACAACCTCCATAAACGATCAAGACTTGAAACAAACCGTGGTACAATGGCACCCTGTGTTTGCCCAAATCTAAAGCCCACGTCTCATTTTACTGCACGGCACATGCACGGCACCCTCTTTCATGTTTACCAAGCTTTTTTTGCCCCCCACCCCTACCTCATGGAACAGCGCACCTACCTCATGGAACAGCACACCTACCTCATGGAACAGCACAGCGCACCTACCTTATGGAACAGCACACCTACCTCATGGAACAGCACACCTATTTCATGGAACAGCACACCTACCTCATGGAACAACACACCTACCTCATGGGCCATGACAGCACACCTACCTCACGGAACAGCGCACCTACCTCACGGAACAGCACACCTACCTCATGGGCCATGACAGCACACCTACCTTGAGGAACAGCACACCTACCTCACGGAACAGCACACCTACCTCATGGGCCATGACAGCGCACCTACCTCATGGAACAGCGCACCTACCTCACGGAACAGCACACCTACCTCATGGGCCATGACAGCGCACCTACCTCACGGAACAGCACACCTACCTCATGGGCCATGACAGCGCACCTACCTTGAGGAACAGCACACCTACCTCATGGAACATCACACCTATTTCATGGAACAGCACACCTACCTCATGGAACAGCGCACGCAAAAAGAACGGTTGCTCCACACGAAAGGGCAGGTCCCACACACTACCCCCCTCCACAGAATCATCTTTCTGCCCATGGCTCCTGCTGCTGCTGCTGCTGCCGCTGCTCCTATCATGCCCTGTTTGTGCGGTGCCAACCTGTCCCCCTCGTTGAACATTCCCACTATTCCTGCCGGTACCGGTGCTGCTGCTGCCGCCACCGCTACTGCTGCTGCTGCTGCTGACACTGTGGGGTTGCGTGGGTAGGGCCATGCGGATGAGGGCAACTGGCCTGATCCAAGGTTCAGCGGCTGGCGCCTGCTTGAAGGAATGTAGCAGAAATAAGGTCTGGCTTCTTGAGCGCATACAAACACGCACACACGCAGTCCGTGCCACTGACTTGACTTAAGGCACAGCGGCTGGCACCTGCTGTGAAAGAATGTAGCAAGAATAGGATCAGGCTTTTGGAGTGCATACAATTACATACACGTACCAACACACGCAATCAGGGCCACTGTTTTGATTGAAGACTCAGTTGGCTGGAGCCTGCTATGAAGGAATGCAGCAGAAAGAAGAGCACACACTCACACACACACACACACACAAGGAGGATGATGTGGCTTGGCTGAAGATTCGGTTGGCTGGCACCCCTGTGCCTTGCTACTTTCTACCTGCTCACTTGCTCGCTGTGGCCATACACTTTGTTTGGAGAACAGGGCTTTAAAGATAAAGCAACAGAGCTTCAAAGATAAAGCCCACCTGCCAGCCCTGTACCCCCTGCTACAGCCTCAATATATATATGCAATGCATCGCCCATTTGCCAGCCCCATCCCTCCTCACCCGGCCTGCCAGCCCCGTACTCCCTGCTACAGCTCTACATGCATTTAAATGATGTACCACCGTATATGAACGTATATTCGGTGATTTCACTGCCAAAAACCATGTATACACCGTACATATATATGGTTCTGGCCAACCCTAACGATACAAAATGCCAGGCCCACCTGCGCAGAGCTGCCATGCTGCAGCAGCGTGGTGAAAGGGTAGTCATGCCCCCTGGTGTGCAAATGAAGGTACACCACTCCAACGTGCGGCACAGACAGAAGAGTGGCATCAGTGCTGGTGCGTGGCCCTCTGCCTCCCTCACTCATATCATGATCTCCCTCACACATATGCTGATCTCCCTCACTCGTACGCTGATCTCCCTCACTCGTACGCTGATCTCCCTGACCCGTACGCTGACCTCCTCGACTCACATGCTGATCTCCCTGACTCGTGCGCTGACCTCCCTTGTTCCCTTGGTGTTGCTTGGGAACTGCATTCCTCCCCCCCATGAAATCCTCATGCTGCACCAAAAGACGCACCAGCACGCCACCCTCGTCTTGGGCGTAACCCGTTGCCTGCAGCACGTCGCTACTGCTGCTGCTGTTGCTGCTGCTGCTGCTGCTGCTGCTGGCATTGCTGACATCAAATCCAATGCTGCTGCTGCTGCCGCTGCTATCTTTCATCACAAACGCACAATCATGGGGACTGAGACAACGCGGATCAGGAACAAGGCCCACACCCATGCTGCCGCGCAGGAATTTGTGCAGACCCTGTGAAAGGCATACATGCAGCATTTGGGATGCAGCATAAGAGATGCATCATCACATATGGCTAAAGGGTTGGCCAGAGCCATACATATACGGTGTATATACGGTCATTTTGGCAGGGAAATCACCAAACATACGGTCATATACGGTGTATACATACGGTTCTGGTCAACCCTACATATGGCTAAAGGGTTGACAAGAGCCATGCATATTCGGTGAGCATACGGTGTATTGAGCAGGGATTCCTTCAAATGTACGGTAATTTTGGCGCATACACACGGTTTTGCCGACACTGCATTTGTCATGTCACCACACATGCAAAGCATCAAAGTCGACATTTGTAAGTGTGCGATTGCGAACGCTGCCTTTCCCACACATGCAAAGCATCTAAGTCGACATTTGTAAGTGTACGATTGCAAGTGCTGCTTTCCTCACGCTCGCTGTACAGCCATGTTGTTGTGCGGACCCTGTATTATACGGTCACACGTGCAACATCACACATGCAACATCACACATGCAGCACTACAGGCGATACTTGTATGTATGCGTCGTGTGTGTGCATTTGTGTATGCTACATTGTACACTCGTGCATTTGTGTATGCTACATTGTACACTCCTGCCTTTGTGTATGCTACATTGTATACACTCGTGCCTTTGTGTATGCTACAGTGTACACTCGTGCCTTTGTGTATGCTACAGTGTACACTCGTGCCTTTGTGTATGCTACAGTGTACACTCGTGCCGCTGTGCTGTCCCTATGAAAACTGTAAACAATCAGAGGGTGTGTGCAGCGCAAGCTTCATAGCAGAACTGTGTATTGACACATACAAGACGTAGTGCATGTTTCCACAATCGTGAATTGTATCCAAAAGGGGTGATAAGTTGTATTCAGATGTTCAGATGGGTGAGAGGTTGTCTACGTTACACCCAAATGAGTGAGAGGTTGTGTATGGTGTGGACTGCTATACGTCATGGGTAGGGTTGGCCAGAACCACACATATCACATATATACAAGGTGTGTTAACGATTTTTCTTGCACAGAAATCACCAAAATTACAGTCATATACGGTGTATATATACGGTTCTGGCCAACCCTAGTCATAAGTGCAATGGGTGACAATCCGCACTTGGTCAAAAAATGAAGGGCTTGCGCGAAAGCACTCCTAAAAGCCTCCTGAAATCAAGAGGATAGCATGGAAGCCTTGCTTAGACATGCACAGACGTGCATACTTTGACACATATAAGCACACGCACACAGCACACACACATGCTCACACACATACAGACAGACACGTACTCTTACACACACGTGCACATACACATACATACATACATGCATGCATGCATAAACACATCCGTTCATACATACACACACGCACACACACACGCACAAACACATAAAAACCCTTCACAACCACACGTGCCTGCAACACGCCGCCTAGGCTGAAATAGTCTTGAAATTGGTGCCACCCAGTTCCGGCCGACCTGCAGGTGACGGGCAGTGTGTGGTTGCATGAGCATCGTGCAGTGCAAGAGCGGCGTGTAGTGCAAGAGTAGCATGTAGTGCAAGAGCGTGTAGTTGCAAGAGCAGCGTGTGGTTGCAAGAGCAGCGTGTGGTGCAAGAGCAGCGTGTGGTTGCAAGAGCAGCGTGCAGTGCAAGAGCAGCGTGCAGTGCAAGAGCAGCGTGTAGTGCAAGAGCAGCGTGCAGTGCAAGAGCAGCGTGTGGTGCAAGAGCAGCGTGTAGTGCAAGAGCAGCGTGTGGTTGCAAGAGCAGCGTGTGGTTGCAAGGGCAGCGTGTAGTGCAAGAGCAGCGTGTGGTTGCAAGAGCAGCGTGTGGTGCAATAGCAGCGTGCAGTGCAAGAGCAGCGTGTGGTTGCAAGAGTGTATAGTTGCAAGAGCAGCGTGTGGTTGCAAGAGCAGCGTGCAGTGCAAGAGCAGCGTGTAGTGCAAGAGCAGCGTG
>Ga0307947_1000290_pt1 | contig 33485 bp, 44 predicted proteins | sample OrgLakmetagen232_FD_201840 | JGI IMG/M metagenome (GOLD analysis project Ga0307947, IMG submission 201840) | Saline water microbial communities from Organic Lake, Antarctica - #232 | ecosystem: Environmental > Aquatic > Non-marine Saline and Alkaline > Saline | place: Antarctica: Organic Lake...
CAGATATATCAGGCTTGTTTCAACCAGAGATCAACTAGAGATGAAAACAAATTGTTTCATCCAGAAATCAACCGTAGTTGATTCAACCATTTTTCTAGTTGAAACAAATTGAATTCAACTATGGTTGAAATAGCCATTTTTGTACTCGCACCCCGTGTTAAAACAACTGGCAATTTCGTGGTTGATTCTAGTTGATTCAAGCCGCCTACAACAGCCCACTCTTTTCCGACGCTACTCGGAGGGGACATTTTTAACGTTTTGAACACTTTTAAGTAACAGTATTTAAGCCCACTGTGATCACACTTTAAAAGGCACTTCAGTGGCATTTTCGTTAAGCATCTGCAAAGCAAGCGGCCCTGATTATGGCTTGTTGATGCTTGTGCCTCCAGAATTTGCTGCGGTAATTTTGTTGGGCGGGTTGACAGTGTTGCGACACTCCAGCTCCAATTAATTGAATGATACTAGTTTCTTTGTTTGTGACACAACTCCCATCGGTGAAGGCTGTCAGATCAAATTACGGTCACTGCAAAGTATAAGACTCAGCACATCTATTGATATATGGTTGCGCCTTCGGACCATGATAGGCCTCAAGGTGGAAAAACCATCCGGCAGAGGAGTGAGTTCCCTAATGCTTCTACCAGTTCTCTGGCTCATGCCCTTGCGCTCTTTGCACACATGTATCTGTCTACTCAGCTTCGCGTGGTTGTCACACTGCTGCTCCTTCTCGGAGCTGGGACCCATGACTCAGACGGACCTCGACCTCAATGTGGTTTACATATTAACATCGCTAAACGAACGAACAAATAGAATTGGAGACCTTACACGGCACAGGGTCTCTTGAGGATCCCCTCTAATGGTACCTCATAGAGTTCACATGTTGTCAATTGATTGCCAAAATTATCAATTCCAGAAGATAAAGGTTATCAATAAGACTGGCCATCCAGCTTATTGAACAAGACATAAAGAAACTCTCAACTGTCAACCAATTTAACTGCTCCGTCACACGATTCGTCGCTGCCAACGATTGGGCGTGACAAGGCCTACTCCGTGGGCAATTTTTCTTTCAGTTAACGCTTTCATAAGTCTATTGTTGAGTTTTTGCTTGTGGAGCCTGCTATTTTAACCAGTCTTGGCAAAACTTTGGTTATAATGGTTACAATCACTGTATGATATTGTCTTCAGCCGGGTTGTTGTAACAAGTTGTTCCTTGGCTGCTTTGTTCCAGACCACTTACGGTGCCCCATGCTGCTTCTGGCAAGGGTGGTGTTTTGCTTTGCTGGTAAAGGAGTGGTATGTCGCATGCTTTTATCTTTGGGATATTACCAAGAATAGTGCAAACATCCTTGTTGTCGGTGCAGGTTTCGTGAAATGTGTTCAACTTGGTGCTGCTTTCCATCCAATTTGGGAGCGGCACGAAGGTAGCGCTTGCCTCTTGGTTACACAAAGCAGATGTAGTTGCATGTGCTTACACACACACAACCTGGCTGAAGGTCATCCCCCATTGTAACTATGTACGAAAACCACCCTCCACATTAAGTAAGCAAAAGGAGCCACTTAGGTGCCAGGTACCGTAAATTCCTGGTAAAATCCACCACCAATAGAATTATAAGAAAGAGATCAGTGGAGATCAGAAGGGTTGCAGGCTTGACCTGAAACCGGCTCCTAATGATGGTTGATATCAGTACTAGAAATAATACGTATGGGGTGCACAAGTTTGGCAGCGGTTGATTGGTAAATATCTAAGCGCATTTCAACCACTGTTGATTTCAAGAACCATCTCACCCGACTCTCTCTACTGAAATGTCTGACGGACCAGTAAGCATAATTCATTTGTTAAGGTTAAGGACATTAAAAACACATGCGGTGGTCGCAAGCCTCTACGTCTCTGCAATTAGCTGTCAAGAATATGAATGATGGTCGAGCAGTAAGCATCCCATCTTTTTGTGGTTCTTGCATGTAGGTCAGTCAAAGGTGATCAGTCAAGTAAAAATCACACAGAATTCAGAAACAGAGAGAAAAAAAAAGGTTACAAAAAAGCAGGTTACTTTTACAGACAAGCAAGCTGCCCAGCTTGCAAGCTGTTCTTAAGTTACAGTAGTTGAAGGTTCAGCGGCACCCGAGGATGATGACGGGAGTGCACAAACAATCTGAGGGGGCGGGCCCAGTACATGCAAGGGTGAAGATGATGCCTGGCGGGGAACATGCTGCTGCTGCTGCAGCAGTGGCGGCTGGGGCGGCGGCTGGGGCAGAGCCGGCAACTGCAGCTCTGTCTGTTGCAAGGACTGCTGCTGCTGCTGCTGCTGCTGCTGCTGCTGTTGCATGCGTTGATGGTGGGCTTCGATGTAATGCTGCGCCTGCTGCTCTGCTTGCTGCCGCGCTTGCTGCTGGTGTTCCAGCATCTGCATCCGCGCGTCCTCTTCCTCAAACACAACGCTGCGGTCTCGAGCGTGCAGCGCTTGCTCTAACGAGCCACGCAGGTCCTGCGAATGTGTGTGTATGTGTGTGTGTGTGTGTCTGTCTGAATGTGATCTCGAGCGTGCAGCGCTTGCGCTAATGAGCCACGCAGGTCCTGCGAGTGTGTGTTGTGTGTTGTGTCTGTATGTGGTCTCGAGCGTGCAGCGCTTGCTCTTATGAGCCACGCAGGTCCTGCGAGTGTGTGTTGTGTGTTGTGTCTGAATGTGGTCTCGAGCATGCAGCGCTTGCTCTTATGACCCACGCAGGTTCTGCGAATGTGTGTGCTGTGTGTTGTGTCTGAATGTGGTCTTGAGGGTGCAGCGCAGCGGTTGCTATAATGAGCCACGCAGGTCCTGCGAGTGTGTGTGCTGTGTGTTGTGTCTGAATATGGTTTTGAGCGTGCAGCGCTTGCTCTAACGAGCCACGCAGGTCCTGCAAGTGTGTGTTGTGTTTCTGTCTGAATGTGTGTGTGTGTGTGTGTGTGTGTGTGTGTGTGTGTGTGTGTGTGTGTGTGTGTGTGTGTGTGTCTGAATGTGTGTGTGTGTTTGTGTGTGTGCCTCTGCATGTGCGTATGTTTATGCATATGTGGAGCATGGAGTAAGAGGGGGAATACGGAGTAAGAAGGTCAGCACAGAGCACAGCATTTTTGAATTACTGTGATAAATAAGTCTGTAGTGCAAACACAGGGACTTTTCTCCCTAGCATGTAGACCTGTGCAATGTCCACAGGGGAAAACCCACTCCGCTATAAAAATCCCCACCTGTGCTATTTCCACGCCTGCCTTGACGAGCTGCTCATGCTTATTCTTCAACACATCTAGCTCCTCCCTCAGCACGCGCTGGCTGGTCCTGAGGGCGGTCAGCTCGTTTGTGGCGGTCGACAGCTGACGATGTAAATCTTCCACCGCAGCCTGCAGAAGCACCAGCAAGAGCGAAGGGCAAAGGGCACCAGTGTCGTTACAGATCTTGACACAAAGATCCCATGGATTCGAAACAAAAAAGTCCTTAAATGAGCATGCACGCTCGTTGCCTGCGCCATTCTGCGGCTGAAAAATGCAAGGCCCTAGACCTCCCACCTTATCATTCACCAGACTTAAAATGCAAGTATTTGGGGATATGCTTGTTTTGCTCCTGATCAGAAGCAAAGCAAGCGCCCCCACATACTTGCTTCTGTTTTCTCAAAGCATGCTACCGGTGCCCCATTCTGCTGCTGCAAGTTCTCGGTCCTTTCGCCACTATCCATAACACTCTGCAATCTCAATTACCTAAACAAACACATCTACATTCTGCCTGCCTTTGGTGTGCTCCAACACCGCACAGAAGCAAAGCAAGCGCCCCTGAATGCTTTCATCCTGTCTTCCCAAAGCATGCTACCTGTGCCCCATCCCGCTGCTGCAATATCGCGGTTCTTTCACCACTATCTAAAACACTCTGCAATCTGAATTATCTACACAAGCGCACTTACATTCTGCCTGCCAATGGTGTGCTCCAACGCCCCATTTCGCTGCTGCAAGCTCTTCACCTCCGCCATCGCAACCTCAGCTGCTCGCCGCTCTGAGTCTCGCTGCGTGCTCAACTCCACAAGCTGCGCTGTGAATCTGCTCTTGGCTTCACTGGCATCGTTCTGCTGACGGATGATCTGGTCTTGCAGTTCACTGGTGCGTGCCATGCTCCTGTGCACGCATGTGTACATGCGTACGTTTGTGATCGCATACCTGTATCTGTTGCCAGAACTCTGACTTCAACGCTAGTTCAGTATTCCGAACTCTTTTGTGTGGTCAAGTAGCGTTAAAATGTGCGCGTGCATGCGTGAGTGAGCATTATGAGTGAGCAATCATATGAATGAGCATGAGTGAGCATTATGAGTGCGAATGAGTGAGCATTATGAGTGAGCATGCATGAGTGAGGGCATTAGAGGACTAGAAGGATTGTATGTTGCACGCAGAATGAACACAAACTCTCAACTAATATTATCATGGAATACAGGACCACTGCGAAGGGCGGCGCTGCGTCTTGTTGCAGCTCACGATGCTCATGCATGAGCAGACGACACTACCATTAGAAGCGGTGATTTCAAATTTAAAAATTAATCTCCTTTCACTTACTTTGCTTGGTGGTCTGTTAAAGTGTCGTACGACGACTGCACTTTCTCGTAGCTCAACTGCATCCACAGGAATTGCGAGCAAACAAAAAAGAGTGTGAACAAATGGGATCATCATGATGACCTTACACACAGATTGAGTGTAATTTTGTACGTGGCCTGGGAGCTGCGCAAAACAAGCTTCTCTCTGTCTTCCTGGCCTGTCGCTTTAAACCTTGGAGCTCGGAGATGGAAATGTGTAGCTTCCTAATTTGGGTGGTAAAAGCCTCTGAAGTGCCCGTATTGGAATTGTCTGGCTGGATTTGGATTTGGGGAGCTGCCCTGTAAGCCCAGAGGTCCGTTGTCGTTCTGCACGACCAGACTCTTAAAAGTCACAGGATCAAATCCACCTGGTAAGGGAGTCCTTGGCTGCCCAGCTGCCACGCCTCTACTCTTACTATTGGGGTTGGCCAGAACCATACATACATACGGTGTATATACGGCATTTTTGGCAGGGAAATAACCATACATACGGTCATACACGGTGTACATATACAGTTATGGCCAACCCTACTGTTTGTTGGTTCATGCGTCATCACAACTTGCCTATTCATCATTGCTGGGTGTGGAAATCAATGCAGAAAATTTGAACTTCCTGGCAGTAGAAAGCTAACAAGTTGTCTGGTGCAGGAATATTAACGCATAAACCCACCTGCATCAGATGAAGGTGGATCATTGGCACACAAAATTTATTCTGCTTCTAATCAGTCGGCCAATCACCGAAATGCACAACATCGAACGATGGGGTAGAGACTTACACACACAGTTACTCACACAAGTGCTTCTGCATCAACTTTTGCAAAAACACACGCAACTGCTTCTGGACCAGCTGTCGCAAAAAAACACACAACTGCTTCTGAATCAGCTGCCGCAATGAAACACGCAACTGCTTCTGGACCAGCTGTCGCAAAGGAACACGCAACTGCTTCTGGACCAGCTGTCGCAAAGGAACACGCAACTGCTTCTGGACCAGCTGTCGCAAAGAAACACGCAACTGCTTCTGAATCAGCTGTCGCAAAGAAACACGCAACTGCTTCTGGACCAGCTGTCGCAAAGGAACACGCAACTGCTTCTGGACCAGCTGTCGCAAAGGAACACACAACTGCTTCTGGACCAGCTGTCGCAAAGGAACACGCAACTGCTTCTGGACCAGCTGTCGCAAAGAAACACGCAACTGCTTCTGGACCAGCTGTCGCAAAGAAACACGCAACTGCTTCTGAATCAGCTGTCGCAAAGGAACACACAACTGCTTCTGGACCAGCTGTCGCAAAGAAACACGCAACTGCTTCTGAATCAGCTGTCGCAAAGAACCAAGCACCTCCTTCTGGATCAGCTTTTGCAAAGAAACACGCAACTGCTTCTGGACCAGCTGTCGCAAAGAAACACGCAACTGCTTCTGGATCAGGCGTCGCAAAGAAACACGCACCTGCTTCTGAATCAGTTGGTTGCGCACTTCATCAAGCTCAGCCTTTGCTGCTAAGTGGTTACGCCGAAGGTCGATTTCCAGGGATGAGATCTTGGCTTCTGCGTTGGAAGCCCGCACCTCAGCATCACTGCGTGAAGTGGTGGGGTCGTAACAAAAAAACCTTGAACACGCTATTTAGGACAAACCTGCCTGCGCCAACTTTCAAGTAAATTGATTGTTTTTTGTCAGCATCATGAGGCGGGGGATTCATCACCAAGGAAATAAAAAGATGGAGCAACATCAGAGGATCACAGGTAAAAGACAAGAGTGTAAAGTAGCAATCACTGCTGCTGTACTGCAAGGACTGTAGTTTATGTGCTTTACAATGCAGTTATTGCGTGACACATGCACCTCAGAACCATTGCGCATGACATGTTTAGTAGCATTGCACTGCTGCTGCACTGCAAGGACTGTAGTTCCTGTGCTTTACACTGCAGTTTTTGCATGACACACGCACCTCAGTACCATTGTGCATGACATGTACGGTAGCATTTCATTGCTGCTGCACTGCAAGGACTGTAATTCATGTGCTTTACACTGCAGTTTTTGCGTGACACACACACCTCAGTACCATTGCTTATGACATGATTTCTGAGGAACGGTGTTATGGGGTAATTATGGAGTTTTTATTTCATGAAGCATATGTTTACTTAAGCCTGGTTTGTGCCTGTAATGTGCATGTTCAAGCAGACACACAGGTGCGTGTATGTCAGTGCGTTGCAAGTACTTAAGAATGGTGGGACTTGTTCATATTTTGTTTGCGTAAAACTGCCTGTGGCGCATGTGCATGCGCACATGGATGCACGGATGCGCCTCTAGTCTGTGCTTGTCGTTTGCACGCATAAATTGACGTTGCTGTGAGCCTGAATGCTCGAAAGCTTGGGCTGCGCCAGCAGCCCAGGCAAATTTACGCTTATTTACCCACACATTTCTTCACTTTGGGGGAAACCAGCTGAGGGCGTCGCGCACAAACAGAAATTTGGGGTGAAGGGAAACCGGAGGTTTATCAACCCCCCTGAAGTTTCCTGATGGACATCCATGCCTTTTTTGCTGTTTTGCCTTTTCCCATGCTTTCAACAGCAAAATCCGAGCACCCCGTTCTAAGCCCATCATACCATGCTACCAATTCATTGCTGTTATGTAGAGTTGACCAGAACAGTATATGTACACCGTAAAAGACCGTATGCACGGTATTCCCCTGCAGGACATACCGTTCCTACATGTACGCGTATACGTAGGGTTGTCCAGAACCAGATATATGCCAGAGGGGGGCAACTGGGGAAATGTCCAAATATGTGCCTTTTTTGCACTCAGAAGCCGGCCATTCACTGCTCCTTTATTTGATTGGGACCATTTTTGCTCTAAATTGAAGCTGGAGTTATGAGTTACACGATGATGTGCTTAGATACATGTGGGTTGCTCTGTGTGCAAATTTGCTGGGCTGAAAGCCCACGCTGACCACCAAAACCCTAATAGAGTGACTTTGCATGGGAAAACAGCATATGTTGGCTTAGATCACCAACCACTTCACCTTTTCACTCCATTTTTGTTGCAATGATATTTGTTTGTTACAAAGACTTCATACTACCAGAAATCATGTGATTTGGAATGGTGGGTGGCCTGCTGTGAAGATTTTGTGGTGAAAAGTGGGGTTCACGCCTCGGCCGATTAGGCATAAGTGCCCTCATTGGCTACAAGAAATTTAACTGCAATGGAGCCATATGAAACCAAGTCTAGTTGTAGCCAATGGGGGCACATTTGAATAACACCCCCATTTTGGGGGTCAGATAGTCCCCTCTGGATATATGCGATGTACATATGGTGTTTTTGGCTTGGCAATCACTTTTTTGGCTTAGTAATCACCAAATATACGGTGTATGTAAACAAATATATATGTCTCAGTTCTGGCCAATCCTACTGTGTTGTCTATTCCTATACTCCCAACAGCAATTTCCAAGCACCCCGTTCTAAGCCCATCATTTCATACCACCAATTCATTGTCGTACCTGATCATACTCCTGTATAATGACTTACTTAATCTCTGTCAGAGACATAAAAACGTATTAGCGTGGATTACCTAGCTTGAACTACCTAGCATGAATTACCTTTACGCAACGAGCACCTCTGATTAGCTTTAGCAGCGCAAACTTTTTGGAATTGCTTTTAATCAGGCCCACCATGCCTGTTTGCTAAAACGAACCTGCATGCTTTTCCACTTTTAAGTAGTCGGAGTAGTCGGGAGCCTTAGTTAGACATATCTAAGCACCCCTGCACACTCAGTTTGTGCAATTGAGTGCTCAGGTGTGCAGGGTGGAAATCCCTGTCAGAAAGTGGATTACCAAAAGTTTCTCCCCGGTGCCAGCAACTTACCAGGGGTTTTCTAATAATATTCCTGACATTTTGGTGAAGGTCCGGGGGTCTGGGGTGAAGGTCCGGTTTTGAACCCTCTTTTGGCAGGGAAAAGTACGATTCACAATCAGGCATCAACCACTGAACCGTTTGGGGTCGCAAATTGTTTTGCTGGGCTCACTTGAACATATAAACAGGTTCAACTTATTAAACAATTGTCTGCCTGGCCTTCCCTCGTAAATCTGATTAGTTGAGTTTTTATGATTTCTTTGTCCGTGCCTTTCCAGAGAAACAGGTTGCGCCCAGGGCCTTCCGGCAAAGCCTGAAGTGTTGTGTTTACTTCCCACCTGTCACTGTTCACCATGGCCCACCCCCAGCATCCCAAACCATAAAACTTGGCAGAACACCTCTGGGAATTACTCCTAGTACTCAGTTGGAGTCCAAACACCGTGCTTCCATAATTGTTTTTAATGCACATATTTGCCTAGCAAACAAGCCCACACACTAAGTCCTTTGGAGCAAATATTTTGCCCTCCTCTTTTTTGGCCCCACGGCTAAGGTCAAACCTAAAAACTACCTGGAAACAAAACAAGGGGATAACTATGCTTGGACATGCACTTCTGCACTCATGTCACTATAGTTAGCTAATTTGGCAGGGAAACGGCACACATCCAGCCCCCGACGCACACAGCAGACCCCATACCCTTTTTTTTGTCGCAGAAGTGTTTCGTATATTGTTTCTTACTACCTTGAATTATTCAAATACGACGAGGGCCCCAAATTTGGCTGGGAATGGAGGGCCTGACTTTTAATCATTCAAAAACCCGTTTGCCCCATTCGATGTACTTACTTGCATCGTCTGTCGAGCAATTTTTGTTCTTGTTTTTCTCCTGCTCTCTGCTCTTTGCCGACAGTTGAATTGCATCAATCATCAATTATCCTGTAAAAAGGACCTATTTGCGCTGGTTGCTGAGCAGCGTACAGACTTGGTCCGTCTTTGTGGTTTCTTGCAGCATCCATCAATCATGCTTAGGATTGGCCAGAACCATACATTCATAGGTATATACGGTGTACATACGGTATTTTTAGCAGGGAAATCACCATACATACGGTCATATACGGTGCAAGTATACAGTTCTAGCCAATCTTAATCATGCTTTTTAAAAGGACTCACTTGCAACGTCTGTTCAGCAGCGTGTACTCTTGATTAATCTTTGCGGTCTCTACCATGAGGTCGCGCTTCTCGTGCTGTATCAGGTCCACTCTCTGCTCCAATTCCTTGGCCTGTACAGACAAAAAGCAGTGTGTGTGTGTATGTTGTGTATGGATCATGTGTGTTGCGTAGGTGCATGTGTGTGTATGTTGCGTGTTGACGTGTGCTTGTATGGGTGTTGTTTATTGTCCGGACTTATCAATGGCATCGGTTTGTTTCCCAAAGCACTTAATGTCTGGCTCAAGGCCATGTCCATCAGCTCGTAAAGCATTGCGATCCTAGCTATGTACTTGCTCATTGGTCCATGAGTGAGCCTGTCTATTTGCCCACAAATAACTGGCTAGTTCATCCATAGAAGAGCCACTACACGTGCCTACACAAGTGCTCATTGATCCATGAGTGAGCCTGTCTATTTGCCCACAATTAACTGGCTAGTTCATCCATAGAAGAGCCACTACACGTGCCTGCACAAGTGCTCATTGATCCATGAAAGAGCCTGTCTGGGCAGGCCCACAATTAACTGGCTAGTTCATTGAAAGATGAGCCACTTCATGTGCCTGCATTTTATTTGCTCATAGGATCTACAGAGCCTCTGTACCTAAAACTACTTGCTTGAAACTACATGAATATGAAACAACTAAAATTGAGTTTAGATTCCACAAATGTTACAGTTTCCAGCTATTCTCAACGCAACACACAGAAAGTTTTAACAGGCTCCTTCTAACATAACAATCAAGTGCAACCATGACGCTTTCCAGATCCCAGATTGGAAAAATCGTCTGAAACGACGGACCAATGTAATGGTGTGCGCATTTGCCTGGCACCTAGCCTCTTTAAACAATTGCTGCTCGCTCCTTGTCATCAATTTCCAACCTCTTCGAACAATTGCTGCTCACTCCTCAAAACCAATTCTGGCGCAGACATTCCATGTATCAACCAACAAGCACAGTGCCTGGTGACCCATCTCTCTGTGTGATTGTTTCCTGCGTGGTCTCCTGCATTCATTCATGCGTAGACTTGATATTCATTTACACCACGCACACACTTGCCTGGTGCAAAACCTCCCCGTGAGCTTGCTGCGTGCTCTCAAGCTCCCGTGCCTTGGATTGCAAAATGGAATCCCTCTCTGCGACCTTCACGCACAGCCTCTCAAGTTCCCTCTATGTTTGAGTGAAGGAGAGTGAAATGAGTGGATGTACAGGCGCAGTGAGCCGATTCCAATGAACCGATTTCAATGAACCGACTCCAATAAGCCAGATCCTATGAATGTTTTCCAATGATCGATTTCAATGAGTGGGCAAACAGGCGCAGTGAACCGATTCCAGGCTGAAATAGGGCAGGCAGTTGCTAGCAAGCAAAGAAGGGGGGAAAAGGGGGAGATCTATGCAGCCGCTAAACAAGATCTGCTTGGTATGAAAAACGAAAATATTAGCAGACAAGAAAGTGAGCGTAAACCAAACTCAGTACAAACGTATGCTGCTGTCATCTTGAATCTCGACCCACTGAATCCACAAGACCGAAGAAGAAAAGCACTTGTGCCCGTGTTTTGCAGACGGGACTTAAGTCTGTAGTGATACACCCAATTCTTTTAAAAGAGCTCTCAGGGACGGTAATAGAAACCCAGCCTTCACAGACAGCCACCAACCCTCGCATGTGTAGGCTCCACAGCAAGGAAACAAATAAACTCCACAGCAATGAAACAAATAAATAGTTGCTGTTTCAACCCGGAGAAGGGCAGCCTAGCACTCACAGGCAAGCACCCTTCCATAATGCATGCAGAGGGTTTACCAGGACTGAGTAGGTGCCCATTGGAACATGTTTAGGGTTGGCCAGAACCATATATATACAGTGTTGTGCATAACGGCGTCATTCAAAAATGTTACCGTAAATAACGATCGTAAATGACGGCGTTTACCGTTACTAAACTCTGACGATTGACGGCGTAATTTACTATTTTCACCGTCAATTTGACATAAATTACGCCGTCAGCGTCATTTACCATTGACGCCGTCAAGCGTCAGGTGCACAACACTGTATATATACGGTGTTTTTACCAAATATAAAGTGTATATGTATGTATACATACGGTTCTGGCCAACCCTAAACATGTTCCACACACGAAATGTGTCAGATCAGGCAGTTTTGGCCAAACTCGCAGGAAATCAGTACCCACCTCGTGCTTAGACCTCTGCAGGTCCAGTGCAAGGCTAAAGTCGTTTGCCTTGTCCAGGGCTGCATGCTCTGCCTGCTTGGAGCGCTTCAGCTCCTCCTGCAATCGATGCACGTCCGCTTGCAGCCGCTCCACCTGGATGTGTGTGTGTGTGTGTGTGTGTGTTTGAGAGTGTGTGTGTGAGAGGGGGGAAAGGGCGGTAAATGGAAAAACGGCTTCATAGTCTCAATTGGCATTTTTTCAGAACGTTATGCATCAGCATAAACGAATTGCACTAACTAGTTTGCGCCTAAGATACACCGCAATAGACCTACTGGTTGGAAATTCCACACAGACCTGAACATAAATAAGTTTCAACATGCAAATTTGCACGTGAATACAAACACACATGCACCAGCATACTAACAAACATGCAACAAACCTGCTTGCCCACTGCACCACCTCTCCCAGTCTGTGCATCAGCGGGCTTCCTCCCCCGAGCAGCAGCAGGCTGGGCAGCTGCCGCTGCTGCTGCCTTGTCTGCAAATAACATTGGAATGAAGTATGGCATGCCACTATTACTGACTGAAGAAACCACCAGTCTGCTATAACAGGTCGCCAAGCTAAAACAAAATGAATCCCTACTGATGTAAGCTGCAGGACTAAAAGCAGGCCGGGCAGCTGCCGCCGCTGCTCCTGCCTTAAATTCATTAATTTATAGTTGTTGGTGTGCGAGAATTTAAAGTCGGCCTGCTAAGCTCATAGTTAGGGTTGGCCAGAACTATACATTTACACGGTGTACATACTGTCTTTTTGGCAAAAAAATCACAAAATACACAGTCGTATACAGTGTACATACACGGTTCTGGCCAGCCCTAACTATATGCTTGGCAGGCCAACTTCAAACCCTGCACACCGACAATTAATTATAAAAATTTAACACATAGTACACACGTTGGTGCCCGTCTGATTACAGCTGCACGTTATGTAGCCTGCTTGACGCAAAAAGTTTAGGGTTGGCCAGAACCATATATTTACGGTTTATATACGGTATTTTTGGCAGGGAAATCACCAAATATACGGCCATATACGGTATATACATACGGTTCTGGCCAACCCTAAGAAAGTTTCATTCGAAGGCCTCCATTTTCATGATTAAAAAAACCTCAGTTCTTGGCTCTGAAGCAAAATGCACGTACTCGAAGCCAAGGAAGCAAGGACAGACACACACCACAAAGTATTCGAGCTTCTGCAAGCAGCAAGCAGGCACCCCTGCGCATGCACACACACACACACACACACACACACACACGCACGCACGCACCAGCAGGTGAAGCCCCGGTGCCAGATTTGTGGCCTGCAATTCCTAATCGACCGTCAGGGCTTGGAGACTTGCCAGTGCGCTGACGTTTCGCTGCATGGCGACCAGCCAGAGCTGCATCCGTCTGCGCACACACCATACACAGGCATGTGCACTTGTGCGTGAGTGATGCAAGCTTGGGGGGATCCTGGCATTTGCTGCTTGGCAGTTTGCCGAGAGCAGCGCCTGTGCAAAGTATTCAACTGCTCATGGGTGTGCATGAGCAGGTGCATGTCATCTGGGTGGCCTTGTATCTTTGTGCCTCTCTTTTCCTAAACCCCTTTCATACATCATGCCACCGACACACCACTCACACACACTAACTAACATGTGTGGCCTCAGCATAGCCTTTTGACACAAATCATGTGCATTCCTACTCAGCATACAGCACAAACAGCTTACTCGGTACAAAAGTGGCTCCTTTTCCTTAATTAATGTGGGGAGTGGCTTTCACTGCCTGCATAGTTTTTTCTTTTTTCTTTTTCACAAACAGCTGCTTGCGCAACAACAAGGTTTGCATTCTTGGGAAGTCTGCAACACATAAAACAGTGCTCACCACACCACCAACACAGCCATTGAACACACAGCCCCCCCTCCCCCCCCCCCACACACACAGCCACACAACACATATAACATTGCCCATCACCCCACCGACATAGCCATTGAACACACAGCCGCACACACAAACATACACACACACATACACAGCCACAACCACACAACACATGTAACATTGCTCATCACCCCACCGACATAGCCTTTGAACACACAGCCACACACACAGCCACAGCCACACAGCCACACAACACATATAACATTGCTCACCACCCCACCAACATAGCCATTGCACACACAGCCAGACACAGCCACACACACACACATACACAGCCACAGCCACACAACAAATACAACATTGCCCATCACCCCACTGACAGCCATTAAACACAGCCATACACACACACATACACAGCCACGGCCACGGCCACAGCCACAGCCACAGCCACAGCCACAGCCACAGCCACAGCCACACAACACATGAAACATTGCTCACCACCCCACCAACATAGTCATTTAACACACAGCCACACACACAGCCACGTACACACACACACACACTCACTGGCACGTGTGGTACTAGCGTAGCATGAGGCACAAGGTTTGCGCTTTTAGACAGCCTCCATCCTCCCTCTCCTGGGGACCCACTCTCCACACCACAGATACCATCTCGAGGCGGTGACCTGCGCGTCGTTGTTGTGAGGCCGTTTGCAAGCACTGTGACTAACACATGCGCGTCATTGCTGTGAGGCCTTTTCCAGGCATTGTTACTGACACATGCGCGTCATAGTTATGAGGCCCTTTGCAGGCTTTGTGACTAACATGCGCGTTGGCCTGTGCCTGCCACGCGCGTCGACCCACAGCCTTGTGACTATGACATGTGAAACATCGCGACGAGTTGTGGATGCACAAGGGGGAGGTCCTCGACTCCAGCCATGAACACTCGTACGTTACACACGTCAGTGCACTCGTCTAGGAGCTCTTATTTGTGAGCTTATGGATTTCTTTGTGGCTGGCCGAGACCAGTCAGCAGCCGATCAGCCAAACAACCTGGCTGAAGGTCACCCCCCATTGTAACCATTGTAACCATTCTAGTAGTTAAGTAGCTTATCACGACAAGAGCACAACCTGGCTGCAGTGCCACTTTGGTATGCTAACAAAGTTTTGAGTGCAGCAGTCATCTTTTTAATTCGGATCCAGGTTGAGCAGCCCTGCCAGGCTGGAGGCTTTTGTGTTTTTAAAGGGGAACTAAAACTTGAACACGTGGAGCTGGAAATGGAGAAGGCAGAGGAACTCCTCACTCGCTATGTTGATGCCTTATGCAGATCACACACACTCACACACACACACACACACACACACACACACACACACACACACACACACACACACAAGGGCTCTGCGCAGATGTTTGTGTCAATGCCTGCGCTGTCTAGCTGCAACTTTGCATGTGAAATAACGTTCCGCTTTGGAGGAGTGTAGCTAGTAAGTAGGGTTGGCCAGAACCGTATATCTGCACCGTATATGACCGTATGTATGGTGACTTCCCTGTTAAAAATACCGCATGTACACCGTATATACCTATAAATGTATGGTTCCGGCTGAACCTGCTAGTAAGGGAATGATGAAAAATCTCTAGTAACAGAAGGTAAGGTCAAGCGCTGAAGACGAGGAAGCACAACGCAGGAGCCGCAGCACAAAAGTGCAAGCGCAGTCAAGATGCGGTAGATCAAAATCTGGGCAAACACAAAAGAAAACTTGAGCCAGTTATAGGAAGGCAGCTTGAGCCAAAGATCTGTGCAAGAACTCCTCAATTACGCGTAAGGGTGTGCGTATGTTTGTTTGTGTGTGTGTGTGTGTGGTTGTGTGTGCGTGCTGCGCAGGCCATGTTTGCTCGCAATATCAGTATCTGTGTAACTGACAAAAACAGGAGCCAGGAGTCAGGTAGACAAACCCACGCATACACACATGCACATGCACACGCACATATGCGAAACACGTACACCTAGCAAGCAAGGCTGCCCCCTTGTGTGCCCGCCCTGCCCCCGTGACACACATACGCACAAGCATGCACACAAACATACACACACAGACACAAAACACACACGCACACACCTGACAGGCGAGGCTGCCCCCTCTTCCCGCCCTGCCCCCGTGACACACATACGCACAAGCATGCACACATTTACGCACGCAGACACAAAACACACGCACACACCTGACAGGCAAAGCTGCCCCCTTGTGTGCCCGCCCTGCCCTTGTGACACACAGACACATAAACATGCACACATATATACACATATACACAAAACACACACGCACACACCTGACAGGCGAAGCTGCCCCTCGTGTGCCCGCCCTGTCCCCTCCCCTACCCCTGCCACCGGCTGCCATCTTCCCCCTTTCCCCCTCTGGCCTCCCAGTCCCTGTTCTGCTTTGGCGGGCGATGCAAGCAGGGTCCAGAGAGGGTGCGTTGTTGACGTCGTACTCATCCTGTTTGTGTGGGGGTGACGTGGAATGGTTGCAAAGGAGTGGAGAGAGATTCAATATTTAGAGGGCAAGTTGATGGAAACTTGTTTTGTTGTGAAGAAAAACGGGATTGAGTCACAGGAAGGGTGAGAGCGCTAATTCTTCAGCAAGGGTGGATTGAAATATGGGCCACAGAGAGTGCGTGTTTTAAATTGTTTTATTAGGGGCTGGTCGCATGGATCAGAGTAGAAAGCATCCAGCATCTGCCCAAACTAGTAACTGCATGCAGCTTCAAGTACAGATGTCATAAGGTTGTTTTATGACACCTTTTTCATGCTACCACACATCTTGTCCTCCAACCCCTCACTATCAAAACATGAATACAGCCATACCTAGGGTTGGCCACAACTGTATATATACACCGTATACGACCGTATATTTGGTGGTTTCCCTGCCAAAAATACCGTATACTCACCGTATGTAGTATATATATGGTTCTGGCCAACCCTGGTCAGACCCATGGAGTCATCATTGGCAAGGATCCAGGACTGGTCAGATCCAGGGCTAGTCATACTAATAGAGCCATGAGAAGACACACCATAGCTGCTTTATCCACACATCAGTGCACCAAAAAGTTTTGCTCCAAGTGTACATAAACCTGCCGCCCTCATATGCTCCCCGCCTTATACACCAGCAAGGCAAATAAACCAGACACACGCACACACAGACACCCAATAGCACGCACCCCCACCCCCACCCCCACCCATACACATGCACACATACACACACGCACACGCACACGCACACATACACACACAGACAACACACACACATACACTCACACCCACCCTAGCCCCCACCCACACACACATGCACACACACGCACAGATGCTCACACAAGCGCACCAGCTCATCTTGCTCCTCCATCCTTACGTCCACGCCCCTTCTCTGAGGTCCCCCCTCCACCATGGGGCTAGCAGGAACACGCTCTGTGGTCGCAATGTGGTGGCGCACGGTGCGGTGATGGTGGATCACAGGGGCGGCCTGTGCAGGCGTGGGGTTTGCATGCGCAGCAGTCACAAAGTAAGTTGATGTCATCAGCGTGGGGGTTGCATGCGCAGCAGTCACGAAGTGAGCTTTTTTTAGCATGGGGTTTGCATGCGCAGCAGTCACAAAGTGAGTTGATGTCATCAACATGGAGGTTTGCATGCGCAGCAGTCACAATCTGTGACTGTCATCAGCATGGGGTTTGCATGTGCAGCAGTTACAAAGTAAGTTGATGTCATGGGCATGGGGTTTGCATGCACAGCAGTCACAAAGTAAGTTGATGTCATCGGCATGGAGGTTTGCATGCGCAGCAGTCACAATTTGTGACTGTCATCAGCATGGGGTTTGCATGTGCAGCAGTCACAAAGTGAGCTGATGTCATCAGCAAGGGGGGACACAGTAAATATAACGTGGCAGCTAAATGGCAAGACATGGAGCGGCGATGCAGCACACAGACCCCACCTTCAAGCTCACGCAACGGATTGTGATTTTCCTTAGTCTTAAGCAAGTAGGAACCACTGGCAAACTTATACGCAAGATCACAATTGCTTTGAGCATCAGGCAAGTAGGAACCACTGGCAAACTTAAACGCAAGATCACAATTTGCTTTGAGCATCAGACAAGCAGGAACCACTGGCAAACTCACACGCAATATCACAATTGCTCTTAACCTTAAGCAAACAGGAAGCACTGGCAATCCCACGCGCAAGATCATAATTGCTCTGAACATCAACATCCGACTTCTCTTTCCCCTGCACGAGAATAGCGTTGCTCACAACCAAGGCAAATAAAAGAGCGATAATCTGCATTGTAAGTCATACATGTCGCAACCACGACCTCTCTTCCCCTTGCACGGGAATAGCATTGCTCACAACCACGACCGCATTCCTTCTGCTCCTGGCTTGTGTTGATTGAGCACCAGAAGCTGACGACACACCAGCAGAGCGCCACAACCCAACACCGCAGGGCACGTGCGCACGCCACAACTACGCCCACACGCACTTGTGCATCAGCCTGGTATTGCTCCCCTTTTTGCGCTCACATAATGCTCACATTTTTTTCACAACCACGACCACTATCACACCTGCAATAGGCTGCACGTACTCGCCACACCTACGACACCCACCTCTGAGCCTGGCTGGTGTCGAGTGGGTGTGGTGACGAGGGGCTCAGGGCGAGAGATCAAAGGTGGGGTGAGTAGCTTCACGGACGAGGGAGAGGGGAGCAGTGGCTGTTTGGGCAGGGACACTTGGAATGACAGCACCTCTGGCAGGTAGACCTGTGAAGATGGTGGGCATGCAGTCACAGAGAATCAAATAACAGAGATGGTGGGCAAGTGGTCACAGATAATTAGAGTAACAGAGATGGTGGGCAAGTAGTCACAGAGAATTAGAGTCACAGAGATGGTGGGCAATTAGTCACAGAGAATGAGACCCTCCTCCGGCATTCAAAGATCTGCTCAACAATTCATACATATGCACATACACCTTCAAACGTGCAGGCATCGTACATACATTTACGTGCATGGTTGTGGCCAGCCCTAGGCATACACCTTTCCTTTTTACAACTCTCCTATTTGAAAATTTCCTTGTTTGTTAATGTACTTGGTGCAGACCAGGCAGACCAGCACACATGTCCTTCCTATGCAGTATACAGTACTTGGTGCAGCCCAGGCAGACCAGCACACATGTCCTTCCTATGCAGTATACAGTACTTGGTGCAGCCCAGGCAGACCAACACACATGTCCTTCCTATGCACTATGCAGTACTTGGTGTGGCCCAGGCAGGTTAGCACATATTCTTCCTATGCGGTACTTGGTGTGGCCCAGGCAGGTTAGCACATATGTTCTTCCCATGCAGTACTTGGTGTGGCCCAGGCAATCAAGCACATATTCTTCCTATGCAGTACTTGGTGTGGCCCAGGCAATCAAGCACATAATCTTTCTATGCAGTACTTGGTGTGGCCCAGGCAATCAAGCACATATTCTTCCTATGCAGTACTTGGTGTGGCCCAGGCAATCAAGCACATATTTTTCCTATGCAGTAATTTGATGCAGCCCAGGCTATCAAGCACACATATTCTTCCTATGCAGTCAGTGTTGTGCTAGTATGGTCAGACGGACCGTCTTTTCTTGAAACACGGCGTCCTAGCGTATTTTGGTGACAGTAGTTTACCGTCTAGACGATAAAATACGGTACAGTGCCAAGCTGGCACTGCCAGTGCAAAAATGGCCTCAGAATGGCCTCTCCGCCCCTAAACCTCCCATGTTTGCTCCCCGGTGTGCTCCTCCCATGTGCTGACGCCACACAATGCTTCCATGAACGACCCTGAGGCTGGGTTGGGGCTGCATCAGATCGGGGGCAGGCACTGCCAGAGCAATTTTGGCCTCAGAATGGCCTCTACGCCCCAACACCTCCCATTTCCACCTCCCGCAAGCTCCTCTCATGTGTTGACGCCACACAATGCTTCCCTGGACGACCCTGGGGCTGGGTTGAGCCTGCATCAGCTCGGGGGAAGGGCCCAGTAGTGGCTTGCATGGAAACTCGAAGTCAGACGCAGTACTTGATTCCTGTCCAATAATTTATGTTTTAAATTAAAGGCAAGAAATGTTTTGGGCCGAAATTGGAGCCAAATGGCCAAATTACGGTCAGAATCGTGCTGTACAGTCGCACCGTCCTTGTATGGTTCAGACCGTACTTTATAAACATACCGTACTAGCACCGTCCTGTACGGTACAATACGGTACGGACAGTCTAGACGGTCAAAATTGCTCTAGTACGGCGTCCTTTCTCACTCACTCACTCACACTCTCTCTCACACAAACAAACACAAACACACACACACACACCACACAGTAGCACAACACTGTATGCAGTACTTGATGCAGCCCAAGCTATCAAACACATACCCTTCTGATGTGGGAAGGAAAAAGTCAGGCCTATGACAGCCAAGCTGAACCTAATTTGAGGCAGAGACACGGTACCTTGTTTTCGTAGCCGGTGTAGCCCAGAAGGAGCAGGACTTGGTTTTTGACTAGGCAGCACGCGTGGCCCCCTCTCCCTGAAATAAAAATGCAGAAGACGGGAAAAATTAATCAAACAATTGATCACACAAATAAAAGGGATTGGTTTTTGGCTATGCAGCACGCGTGGTCTCCTCTCCCTGAAATGAAAATGCAAGTGACAGAAGATACTCGATCACAAAACTGATCACACAAATAATTAGGATTGGTTTTGGAATAGGCAGCACGCGTGGTCCCCTCTCCCTGAAATAAAAATGCAGGTGACAGAAGATATTTGATCACAAAACTGATGAAAGAAATAAAAAGGATTGATTTTTGACCAGGCAGCACGCGTAGCCCCCTCTCCCTGAAATAGAAATGCAGGTGACCAAAAAGATAAAACACAATGAAAAAAATTTGGTTAATATATTAACCAAACAGCACACGTGGCCCCCTCTCACTGAAATTCAAGTGCAAGTGACCAATTGCTGAAACGAAAAAATGTAACTGGACTTTTCTGTACCAGGTTTTTGTTTACACTCCTTAAACGTGCTGTCGCGAAAGTATGGCACTGGACGCAAGGAAGAATGTGCATACACGTATGGTTTTAAGGTGATGCACAAGACTGGTCTGAAGCGTTTAAATGTATTTAGTGCATTCACCCACACAGATGCTGACCAGCTCCTTCGTACCTTGTGGCCAGTCATACTTGGTGCAGGTTAGTGTGGCCTGAAATATATTACGTGCATTTCAATTTCACAAATGCTTTGACCGACTCCTTCGTACCGTGTGGCCAGTCATACTTGGTGCAGGAAAGTGTGGCCTGGAATATATTAAGTGCATTTCAACCCCACAAATGCTTTGACCGACTCTTTCGTACCTTGCGGCCAGTCATACTTGGTGCAGCGAGGCGGCTGGTCCTGAGTAGACCACTCCATTTGAGCGATGTCTGACGTGTCGTTTCCGGGATGCAGCGTCACAATCAGGTCTGCGTCTGTGTGCCTGCAGTTTGTGCGCAGTGTGCATGTATGATCAGGTCTGCGTCTGTGTGCCTGCAGTTGCACGCAGTGTGTATGTATGATCAGGTCTGCCTCTGTGTGCCTGCAGTTTGTGTGCAGTGTGTATATATAATCAGGTCTGCGTCTGTGTGCCTGCAATTTGTGCGGAGTGTGTTTGTATGGTCAGGTTTGCCTCTGTGTGCCTGCAGTTGCACGCAGTGTGTATGTATGATCAGGTCTGCGTCTGTGTGCCTGCAGTTGCACGCAGTGTGTATGTATGATCAGGTCTGCGTCTGTGTGCCTGCAGATGCACGCAGTGTGTATGTATGATCAGGTCTGCGTCTGTGTGCCTGCAGTTTGTGTGCAGTGTGTATATATGATCAGGTCTGCGTCTGTGTGCCTGCAGTTTGTGTGCAGAGTGTATGTGCATGATCAGGTCTGCAATGATCAGGTCTTTAGTTGTATGTGTATGATCAGGTCTGCAGTGATCAGGTCTTCAATGATCAGGTCTGTAGCGTGTATGTGTATGATCAGGTCTTCAGTAGTCAGGTCTGCAATGTATGCATGTGTATGATCAGGTGTGCAGTGATCAGGTCTGCAGTGATCAGGTCTGCAATGATCATGTCTGAAGCGTGTATGTGTATGATCAGGTCTGCAGTAATCAGGTCTGCAATGTATGCATGTGTATGATCAGGTCTGCTATGATCAGGTCTGCATTGTGTATGAATGATCAGGTTTGCGTGTGTACGTATGATCAGGTCTGAATTGTGTATGAATGATCAGGTTTGCGTGTGTATGTATGATCAGGTCTGCATTGTGAATGAATGATCAGGTTTGCGTGTGTACGTATGATCAGGTCTGAATTGTGTATGTATGATCAGGTTTGCGTGTGTACGTATGATCAGGTCTGCATTGTGTATGAATGATCAGGTTTGCGTGTGTACGTATGATCAGGTCTGCATTGTGTATGAATGATCAGGTTTGCGTGTGTACGTATGATCAGGTCTGCATTGTGTATGAATGATCAGGTTTGCGTGTGTATGTATGATCAGGTCTGCATTGTGTATGAATGATCAGGTTTGCGTGTGTACGTATGATCAGGTCTGAATTGTGTATGTATGATCAGGTTTGCGTGTGTACGTATGATCAGGTCTGCATTGTGTATGAATGATCAGGTTTGCCTGTGTACGTATGATCAGGTCTGCATTGTGTATGGATGATCAGGTTTGCGTGTATACGTATGATCAGGTCTGAATTGTGTATGAATGATCAGGTTTGCGTGTATACGTATGATCAGGTCTGAATTGTGTATGAATGATCAGGTTTGCGTGTGTTTGTATGATCAGGTCTGCATTGTGTATGTATGATCAGGTTTGCGTGTGTACGTATGATCAGATCTGAATTGTGTATGAATGATCAGGTTTGCGTGTGTATGTATGATCAGGTCTGCATTGTGAATGTATGATTAGGTTTGTGTGTGTACGTATGATCAGGTCTGCATTGTGTATGTATGATCAGATTTGCGTGTGTACGTATGATCAGGTCTGCATTGTGTATGAATGATCAGGTTTGCGTGTGTATGTATGATCAGGTCTGAATTGTGTATGAATGATCAGGTTTGCGTGTGTACGTATGATCAGGTCTGCATTGTGTATGAATGATCAAGTTTGCGTGTGTACGTATGATCAGGTCTGAATTGTGTATGAATGATCAGGTTTGCGTGTGTATGTATGATCAGGTCTGCATTGTGTATGAATGATCAGGTTTGATTATGCATGCGCACCTGGTAGCATCACTCATATTGCTCTGTTATGCTCACCTGCTTCCCACGACTCTTCTTCCCTTAAAAGGATGCCGCCACAAATTATGCATGCACAGCTGGTAGCGTCACTCATATTGCTCTGTTATGCTCACCTGCTTCCCACGACTCTTCTTCCCTTAAAAGGATGCCGCCACGAATCATGCATGCGCACCTGGTAGCGTCATTCATAACGCCCAGTTATGCTCAACCACTCCACACAACTCTTCTTCCCTTTGAAAGATGCCGCCACGAATCATGCATGCGCACCTGGTAGCGTCATCAATGACACCCCCTGTCACGATCAGCCGGTCCCCAAGAGAGACTGCCTGCTCAAAAAAATGGCAACGCACGTTTGTTATAGCATGGCGCACGTGACATTTGATCATTAAGATTCTATGGTACATGTGCAGCAAAATGATGCAGGTGTGTTAGCTTGGTAAATGTGCTAAAGCATGGCGCATGTGATGTGGTATGGCACATATGTGGTATGGTAGCGTGGTACGATACATACGTTATGTGTTATGCAGCATGGTGCGTGCGCCTTAGCATGGTAAATGTGTTTTGACATGGGAAGATCGTGCTTCAATGACAACGTGTTTTGACATGGCGCATTTGGATACACACACACACACAGAGGTGATGGAGATGCAAGCTATAATAGGAAAGCATCAGCGTTGAAATCCGGCGGCAGACAACAATGTGGCTTGAGTGTGTGTGTATGTGTGTGTGTGTGTGAGTGTGTGTGTGTGAGTGCGTGTGTGTGTGTGTGTGAATGTGAATGTGAATGTGAATGTGAGTGTGTGTGTGGTGTGTGTGTGATGAGGGGAAACACCTTCAAGTCCGTACGTTTTTAGCCATGGAGGTACCCATACAGACACACAAATGCACAATTATGCACACTAACAAAAAGACACAAATGCACCCACTCAGGCACACACACGCACGCACGCACCCACACCGACAAACATGTACACATGCACGCACACACACGCACCTTGTGGCTTGAACGTGGGTGTGGAGGCGAACCGTCCACTCTGAAGTCTAACCACGCCACACGTTTGCAGTCGTACACGGCAACCAGTTCAGTTTCTCTCCTGTTGCCCTCATCTATGCGCCGTCCCCCGAAAACGTAGCACCTGTGTGCGTGCAGAGGCATACGCGTAAAATGGGAAACAAAATTACAATTCCATGGCCTTGCTATGATTGCCTTCCACAATGCACCTCCTTTTCATTTTGACAGCAACAAGCCCATACGCAAGATGGAACTGTCTACCATAGAACCGGTAAGCTGCATCTTGGGTTACACAAAGAAATGCGAAGAGTTGAGGATAGGAAAGCGAACTGCCTCTTGTACAAAGAGAGTACAGGCTTGCGAAAAGCCTTGACCTACGACTCCTGGTCAGAATTGATAGGAGTATGGATCAAGGCTGCAGCCTATCCACAAAATGAAGATAGACACGCACATGAACAGGAGGAGTCACAAGTAGAAGCACACGCAGCCCCAACAGCACATGTATGTGAGTAACCTGTGTGCAATCAAAACCAAAATACGTGCGAACACTGCCATATGTTTACACGTACGTGCACACCGTGTGGTCAAGCACATGTTTTGCAACTACACACACACACACACACACACACACTCACACAAACACACACACACACACATACACGCACATACAAACGCACATGCACACTCAGTGCATGTGCATTCATTTTGCACAAAAATAATTGTGCACATAGCGTGCGCACACGCACCTGTTTCCCACATTAGTGAAGGAATGAAAGCATCGAGGGCTGGGTGGATTGCCACTGGCATTGATGGAATGGACACTCATCCTGAAACAAAACAATCAAAGTTGGAGGTTGCGTAGTATGGATAGGAAGGTATGGATAGGAGGGTCAGAGGAAATGGGCAAACAGATTGAATGGAGAAGGGCAATCAGCTTGTTGGAAAAGCAAATGAGGGGAAAGAATGGAGCACGCACACAGTGCTAGGAACTCAGCCGACCGACAGCCTGGGAGGGGCTACGGACTCACCTTACTCCATGTTTTGATTGTTTCTCCTCCTTAAACAAGCACTGCAGCACCAAAAATGGAGGGCTCCGGTGCACAGACAACAAGGATCCTACATGATATCCCCCAGACACCTTTCACAAGTACGTACAAGGTGACGTCTTTTTTAGGACACCAGGCTGCAAATTTGGAGAGTGCACTCACGCTTGCGTGTTGATCTTGACTAGATCGTTGAAGTAGTCAAACTCCGTGACGTTGGGGGTTCGCAGGCCATAGCCCCCACACACCAGAATGCTGTGATCTCCACTGGGTCCAACGACAACATCAGCTCCAGCTGCACACCGGCCCAACAACTCAGGATGGCCACTGCATGTGTTGACGAGTGTCTTTGTAAATAAATGCAGGGACAAACTGACATTAACACCCTCGTTTGGAGACCAGACCAGACCAGACCAGACCAGACCAGACCAGACCAGACCAGACCAGACCAGACCAGACCAGACCAGACCACACCAGACCAGACCAGACCAGACCAGACCAGACCAGACCAGACCAGACCAGACCAGACCAGACCAGACCAGACCAGACCAGACCACACCAGACCAGACCAGACCACACCAGACCAGACCAGACCAGACCAGACAAGACCAGACCAGACCAGACCAGACCAGACCACACCAGACCAGACCAGACCAGACCAGACCAGACCACACCCTCGTTTGGAGACCTTGGAGACCAAACCAAACTCAGGCATGCAGCTGCACACCAGCCTACAGTGTAAGATGGCCACTGCAGACGTTACAGGCTACGAGTCATTAGTGATGCAGGAACAGACTGAGAAGCACACATGCTTTGCAGGCCAAACTAGGCTCAGGCATGCAGCTACACAGCTACACACCAGTCTCACATTTAGGCTATGAGTTGTTTGAGATGCAAGAAGAAACAAATGCCCAGAGGACATGAGGGCTGTGGAATACGCAGTGCCCAAAGGTGTGAGAGTAGTGAGAACTACGCTCAAAACCCAGAGGACATGAGGGCTGTGGATTATGCAGTGCCCAAAGGTGTGAGAGCAGTGAGAACTACGCTCAATACCCATAGCACATGAGGGCTGTGGATTACGCAGTGCCCAAAGATGTGAGAGCTGCAAGTATAGCTCAATGTTCAGTTCTCAGAGGAATTGAGTGCTCTTTCAGATCTTGCAGAATCCAGCGGAGGTTTTGCTTCAGTTGGTGACGGTGCTTGCCTTGTTACACTTGCAATGCACGAGGTACAACGCATCACCGCTTGCGTTTGAAACAAATATCCCTTGAAACAAATATCCCACGACACCTGGCAAGAGAAACGTACACCCCATGGTGCGTGCAATGCTTAGCATGATGCTCTTCACTCTCACTCAGTGCCGTGTGATGCGAGAGCATGTTGTCAAGATTTGTGCACATTTGAGCTTTTGTAGGACAAAGCCAGCAGCGGTGAAATGTGGCTAGCATATTGGTGTCCAGAGCCCACGCATCCAAATGCACCTCTGCGTAATGATGAGCACCTAATGAGCAATAAGATTTGCACCAACCTGAGCTGCGGCTGTGACCAGGCAAGCGTGTTGGTGTCCAAGAGCCACACATCAGAGTGGATGTTCTTGTTGTCTGCACCCCCAAACACCCTGGAAGAAGCAGGTAGACCAAGTGTGGAAACTGTACACATATACGGGACACAATGCTTGGAATAAAACGAAGCCCGTTTGTCACACACACACACACACACACACACGCACACAGCTGTCTCCTTACTCCTCCTCAAATTACAGCACCCGCAGGAATGATTGGAGAATGATAAACGTGTGGGATAGAAAGAACCCCGTGGTTGAACTTAGCCAAATTTGCTCATGGCTTAATTGCAGCAATTAAGTGACTGATCAAAGTGCATGTGTGCGTGCATGCCTACGAGCACGTTTGTGTGCGAACAGAAAATAGATCACGCTCTGCGTGAAGTTACATCGCCGCTTCCTCAACAACAGTTGAATCGTCAGACAGGAAATAGATATAACATGTGCCACAAAAGGCACTTTTCAAAACCTGCTTGCTGTAATCAACGCTTCAGCGATTAAAAACGCAAGGTTATTTCAAACGCACGTACAAAAACATGTTCACACTTCACATGCACAAACATGCAATCACACACTAACACAGTAACATTATGCACGCACACACACATACACGCTCTACCCCCCCAACCCGCTGAAGCAAATGCGCACACACACGCGCGCACAAGCACATGCGCGCACACACACACACACACACTCACCAAATGATGTGTTTGACTGCCACAGCAATGTGGTTGGCGCGAGGATTGAAAGGTAGCTGCGAGAAAACCTTCTCCCATTGATTCTCCTTTAAGTTGAGACGGAGAAGGTCGGTGTAGAAGCGTGACCTGAATGCAGGAGGGAGGTGAATAAATGGAAACCAACCCTATCCTCTGATAATGCTTCAGGGGTGAATCAGGCTGCATAGTCAACAGCTGCAACTTTCACAAAATGCGTCAGCTTGAAAACGATGAATGTGTGAAAAGGTTGCACTTACCCCCGGCGCCCGCCAATGACATAAACATAGTTCCCAACGACTGTTCCTGGAATTTGGGCATGCATTGCGAGTGCGTGTGAGCATGAACGGGTGTAAGTGTATGAGCACGCGCGCACATACGCACACAAACACGCACATATGTACACACACACACAAAAGTATGCAGGTGTGCGTGCACGCGCTTGTCTGTGTGTGTATGTATGTACTTGTGTGTATGTGCTTTTGGTGTGCGTGTGCGTGTGCGTGTGCGTGTGCGTGTGCGTGTGCGTGTGCGTGTGTGTGCGTGTGCGTGTGTGTGTGTGTGCGTGTGTTTGTGTGTGTGTGTGTGTGTGTGTCTATGTGTGTGTGTGTGTGTGTGTGTGTGTGTGTGAGCTTGCGTGTGCGTGTTTTGTGTGTGTATGTGTGCATGCGTGTTTTGTGTGCATGCACGTGTGCATATTTGTTTGCGTGTTTGTGTAATGTGCGCCAGCGATGCATGTATCACTTAACTTAGCTCTCGTGGCTGTGCCAAGTGATGTTTAGAATTCCTCTCACCTGAATGTCCTGCCCTCTCTAGTAGTCCCTTGTGAGTGCCTTCAGTGAGTGCAAGTTCAAGGGCGGAAAACCTGGACTGGGGGATGGGCATTGGCATCGACTTGCCCCCCTGGTGAATTCATTTCATGGGTTATGTCTGTGTAAATATATTTAAAAATTCAACACGATGTCCATTGCACGTCTAACTTCCGAGGAATCTCTAAGGACTCCGGCTTTGTCCTTCCATTCATATATACCCACATTCATCTTTAACAATTCCCCCTCTAGAAACCATCTGTCAGTTCAACAGCTCCACTCTCAGTACGAACTGCCCCGCTCTCGATGCAGGATGTCATAATTATTTCTAAGCTATACAATGCACCGAAAAACTCGGCGAGCGGTGGAGGACGGGTCAGAACGGATTTGCCTGATTGACACCCACAAAACGCCATCGCGAAATTCGTTGTGTGCGCACTCGTGCTCGCGGAAAATGACACGCCATGATTATATTAAACCACAAGCTTTCCAACGGTATGCTCAATTTGCATTGCAAGCAAGCTAGCGCTGCCCCCGATTCTAGGGTTTGCTCGGGGGGGGGGGGGGAAAAGTCATTCTCGTTTATTTTTCTCTCTCTTCTTTCCTCTTTTCTTTCATTTACTTTACAACGCTGTCAATACAAGCTGTACACACCTCTGGGATAGGGTCGTCTGAGGGGGATTCGCTAGGGACTAACGCCTCCACGAGGGGGGCTTTGCCAAAAATCGGTTTAGAAAAACAATAGTGTACACACTACTGGCACATCTCGACCAGCCTCGATGCAGCTCTGTGATACATGAGCACCTCCTCCTGTTTCAGCATAATCCCATCTTTCGCTGCCTCCTTCAGACCTGCAGCAATTGCTTCCACGGGAGGCAAAGCCAGCGGAGGTCTGCCGCTGATCCCTTGACGGGGGTTCATCCCCTGTGTTTGTGGGAAATCGCATAATAAAGTGTCTTTCAATTGCTCAGTATTAAGAAAGAAAATAACCTGGCCGGAAGAAAGTGCACTACTAGGTTTTTAAAAGGAGCAACTAAAGTGTGGGCAAGCTCTTGAATGTGCAACGGATGCTCTACAATTGGCACATGACTGAAACTTTGCCTCACTGACATTCTACTCACATAAGCTCGCTGTCACTCTATACTCACCTGCATGTAAGCTGCGTGAAGCAAAGGCTGGAACAGACCGTCCAGATCTACTTGCGATGTCAGCGAGAGGGCGAGGCGGCTCTTGTTTTCGTATGCCATGTCCACAAACACTACAAACCTCCGTGCCTCATCACGCAAAGCCAAATTGAAAGGGGGGACACCCTCTATGAAAATCACGTCGTATCTCCTGCGAATATAGGGTTGAATAATTTGTAATGCTAACTTACAACTTACAACACCTCTTGGCAGATCCAGATACATTTGCAACACTTAACAGACAATTCCGGCTGGGAAACAGGGAACTGCAAAGCAACTTTATGTTTGACTTACTTGCAAATGGCCGTGAAGTCTGTAGCACTCAACGCCCCTCGCACACCGCTTGGACCGCTGCTCAGCCCGGATGACCCTAGCAGCTCTTCAAACTGGAAGTAAGCCAAGCTTTCTGATTCGCTAACACTGCTTCTACTGCTGCTGCTGCCACCGTCGAGATCTGCTGCCTTGAGGCCAGGGCCACCACCGCTGTTCCTGCTGCCATAGCCACTGTCGCCCCTGCTGCTCCGGCCAAGGTCGTTGCTCTCATTGCTGCCGCCTCCACCCTGCCTTACCACCGCAGTGCGCGGCACCCAAATACTGCGACCGTACCCGACCTGCAAGCCTTCAGGCCCCGCCTTGTCAGCACATGCGCAACAAGCCTGCCAGCACTGCTGCAGCTGGTGCCCGGCCTCGCTGCCCACACACACCATCCCCTTCACACCCTCCTCGTCCTCCTGCTCACTGCCTGCACCATTCCCCTTTTTTGCATCTGCAAATGGGCGGCTTCCCCGGGAAGCTGCGCTTAGTACGTGCTGCAGCTTTGTAGCACACACGTCTGCTGCAGAGGTTACCACCTCTTCTTTGCCCCCCCCTAGCCGTCGAAAGTCAACACTGCTCTCCATTTTAAGCACAATCAGGGAGCTGCAGTGAGCCATTTGGCCAGGAGGGTACAGTTTGTTAAGGTGCATTGTGTGAAAAACTGGCAACAGATCTGCAGTGAGCCATTTGGCCAGGAGGGTACAGTTAGTCAGGTGCATTGTGTGAAGAACTGGCAACAAGACAAGCTCTCACGGTGGTACCGTCGCTTTAGCACTCTACAATTTAGTGCGGACTGTGGAAGGTGGAAAGTTTTGCTGTTGATTCGAAATGACCTCACCTTACAACCATGTCGATGAATGGCTGGAAAAACTTGCGACCCTGCCCCTTCCTGCAAGCCAAATGAGGAAAAGATGTACACTGTTGCCTTTCCCACGAGTTTGAGCTGTGACAAGCATGCATTCCTGCACTTCATGTGTAAAGCGAAATCCAAAAGCTTCTGAAACCCAAAACCTAATGATCACATTACAGGTGCCCTCCAATTGCCGGTTGATGCAAGCAATAAATAAAACAGACTGACTTAAAAAAAGGAGCTTACTTGTACAGGTTACCAGGCATCTGGTTTGAAGTAAACAGCAAGATGACGTGAGACGGCAGGGATGTAAAAAATCTGCAAACAGGATTACATTGCAGGGTGCTCCTATCAGCAACATATATGCCTTAGGGTTATATGTCTTAGGGTTAGGGTTAAGTTAGGGTTAGGTTAGGGTTAAAGGTTTAGGGTTTAAGGTTCAGGGTTTAAGGTTAAGGTTTAGGGTTTAAGGTTTAGGGTTTAGGTTTAGGGTTAGGGTATAGGGTTTAGCTAAATTCAGAGGCTTGCACTCATTGCTACATGTCATCGCAATTGTGCTGCAGTCACCATGAAACACATAGGAGCATTTCAAAACCATGAAGTTGGTCTCGCTGACCGTAGAATGCACACAAAACGCAGGCTAGAGTAATGCTAAGTCAAGTGCAGCATTTTGCATAAACAAGCAAACGCTTTGGCTTGCCAATGGTGTGTAAATCCTCTGACATGTACCTCAACAAAGTCTACCTTTCGAGCAGCATGGCATCTGGTTGATCAGTCACATGCAGCTCGTCTATGGCAAGCACCAAGGTGCCCTCTGCGATTTCTTTTGCCACTTCCTGGAAAGGGTCCACGTCTGAGGCGGAAGGGAGGGTCCTGCCAGGACATAGAAGGAGAGGTACATGGCTTTGAGTACCGTACTATTCCAGAGGTGGTCGACTGAGCCTAAAAAAAGGGTCTTTTTTAAATGCCAATTGAGCATGGGCGCCAAAGTTTGCTATGTTTAAGCTTAGCACCCAGAGGTAGCCCTTGTTCTAAACTTTTGACAGCAATTGAGCTTGGACATAGCAACTTACGGCGCACGTGTCTGATTTTCCGGGGCGTGGACCCCACTTTTCACAGCCAAATATGAATTCCCAACCACCCACTAGGCTAAATTGGGTGATTTTGGGTTGGTTGGAGTCCCTTGGCCAAATAAATATCATTGCAAAAGAAATGGAGTGATTTGGCCCAGTGTTGGTCAGATGTTAATTTTCAGCCGTTTACCAGCCGTTTACCTTAAAAAATCAGCATGTTTTTGCAGAGATGGGAGCAACCAGTACAGCATCCGGATGTCAGCTGTTATTGGAATCTGGAGATTATGCATAGCCAGTCGTTTGCTGCTACCTATATCCATGCAGAGAAATCAGGATCCATGGAGCCTTTCTTGCTGATGACTTTGAAAACCATGCTGCATGCTTAAGTTGTGTCTCTCGGTGATCATATTTCTTATTTACTGTTTGCATCAGAAAGGATATGCAGGGCACTGTCTAAGTTAGGGCAGAGGCGGCAAGTTTTACTTGTTGAGTGCTTAAACCATACCGCATGCTTTTGGTTGTACAGGGCTCCTGTTCTGTACTTCATAATGATGCACTTGATTTCAACAGGGGCACAGGATGCTGTTAGGTAAGCGTTTCTAGCGGCTCCATTGGCAGTGCCATTTTTGATAAGGGTCTAGTAGTATTCATGATAGTTTGCTTTGGCATTGGGATTTCCTAGTTTGTGGAGGGGGTGCATTCGTGCTTGCAAGGCGTCCTGGGAAGTGGATGGGTACCAGAGGCTTGAGGTAGGTAGCTGGGCTGTGTTTTGTTGATATTCTATGATCAGGTGTTTTTCATATTATTTTGCATGTTGTAGATGGGAGTTCCCTCAGGGCCAGCTGTTTTGAAGGAGGTTTTTGCAACGCCAGAATAGGTTGTGATTGATTTTCTAGCAAGAGCGTCAGCATATTCATTGCCTATAATACCTGCGTGGGATTTGGCTTTGTGGAAATGATTGGGCGATGGTGACTGGTGGATTGCTTTGGCAATGAATTGGAGGACATCTCCCTGGATATGGTGGCGGTAGAGGTTTGGGTGGGAGAGCTGTTGTTTGATTTATTGGTGCATTGAGGTTAGGCTATCTGTGGCTATATGGGAGTATTTGTGAATGAGTGCGGCTGCTTATGGCTGCTAGACTGGTCCCTTTTGTAGGGCTTGGACTATCAGTGCACTTGCCAAATTATGATGTTTTAAAATCATATAATCATGTTCCTTTTTTTATCTACAGAACTGTTTCTGTAGTTATCTACAAACCTGTTTCTGTAGTTATCTATCATGTCGAGTCACCTAGATGTCTAGGAACTATGAGAGTGCACTCATTTATGTGCTGAACTATATATCTGATGCAGAATATTCTGCTGGCACTGAAAAGATATTCAAATCCGCACAAAAATGTCACCTGTACACAGGACGACCATTCCAGCCTCGTGACAGAACCTTGGGCTTCCGAGCTTCCTGCATGTCAAAACCTAGTTCGCTTGTTGTTGCATCCTTGATGAGACAACCGGCCGATCCTCATCTTTATTCAATCTTTACCTAATCTTTACCTAATTGTTACCTAATGTGCTAATGTGAAAGGTACTTTTTGGCAGGATCATTTCAGACACAGTCATATGCAGCATATATACAGTGTTTGGGCAGCCCTGCACATTACCCCCTCTTTCAGACCACGTACCACTGCGTGCAGCCGCCCATGCATGTGCTTCATGAACTCATTATAGTGCAACCTCCATACCAGGGGCGTCCTGCTGCTGCTGCTGCTGCTGTCCATGTCGGGTTCAGCCCCTGTGTTTATTCTGCTTGTATCAGCTTCTTCAGGTGCGGAACGCTTGCTATTGGACCAAGGGTTCGAATGCAAGAGGGGAAGGGACGCGGCAGTGGAGGAAGCGAAGGTGTCCATCAGAAAAGTCTGGGGGGGGGG
>Ga0307947_1000294_pt1 | contig 33374 bp, 39 predicted proteins | sample OrgLakmetagen232_FD_201840 | JGI IMG/M metagenome (GOLD analysis project Ga0307947, IMG submission 201840) | Saline water microbial communities from Organic Lake, Antarctica - #232 | ecosystem: Environmental > Aquatic > Non-marine Saline and Alkaline > Saline | place: Antarctica: Organic Lake...
GGAGCTGCGGTTAATGAGGCCATGGGGGGTGCTGATGCAGAGGTTGGCCATGAGGACATGGGAGGGTCAGAATCAGAGACGGAGGTTGGAGATGAGCCTAGGGGGGGGGCGTGTGCAGTTCTGTCGATGGAGCTGAAGGGACTGTCTTCAAACAGTGTGTTTGTTACGGTTTGGTCCAGCATGCCTGCCATGCGCACACCGGAGAGGGCACTCCTGCATGCAAGGGGGCAATCAGGGTACGCATGTGGGGGCTAGAAAGAGGGTGCGCATGTGGGTGCTAGAAGGAATAGTGTGCATGTGGGTGGTAGAAGGAGGGGTGTGCATGTGGGTGGTAGAAGGAGGGGTGTGCATGTGGGCGCTAGAAGGAATAGTGTGCATGTGGGTTCCAAGAGGGGCAGCTCAGGTGTAAGACTGACGATAAAGTGGAATGGGGATTGTGGAGCTTGTCAATGGAGGTAATGCTCATATTGCTGTGGTGCACGAGCTGCTTTGTAAGAGGTTTAGCCCCGGCTTTGGTGGTATTTGGAATAACAGCTTTGGAGCAGCACTTGGTAGTGAGTGCTTGGAATGGCCATCACACATTTGACACGGCAATCAAGCACAAAGGTGTCAAGGTTACAATGCAAATTTTGCTTTGACTTGCCAATGCTGCATGGATGACAATGGAAAGAGGTGAGGTGATCAATAGAAAAGGAGTGCTCCTGATTAGGGAATGTTGAGGTACATTTTGGAGGACTTACACACCATTGGCAAGCCAACAGGGAATGGAATATGCATGGCTTGACAAGGTCAAAGTTCAGTGCATGCACATGCAAAGCAGGATGACCTCCACCCCCGACCCTTCACCATCCCTTGCAAACTGTTGCTACCCTACACTACTTTTTGACGCCACATGGGCTTTTTTTGACGCCGCATGGATTAAGAAGATGTTGCTTCAGGGAGGCTGCCCTAAGCCTGTCTCCAACCTGATTCTTAGGACGTGTGCATGGCCTCATGTGTCTGACATTTTACACTAAAACAACGCACTCACTGCCCATTCTGGTCTTGATTGCTAATTAATTTGCTCTGCACTTGCACATACATTGATTGACTCGTAGCTGTGCAACAACCGCCTATTTTTGGCTGACCTACACGACTCGCTCAGCAAGGTTGCATGTCTGCCCAAATGCACAGAAATGCAGCTGCATAAACATAACATACCTACTTTTTGGGGCGGAGCCCCCCGGGGCGTAGTAACTTAATGTTCACTGCAGTCAACACTGCGCTCTCAAAGAGTCAACACTGAAAGAATAGAGCATTGAGCCAGCAAGGCAACCTTACAGTGAAATTTGAAACAAAAGCCAATTTTGCGCTGATTCCGGAACACCCCGGTCAAACCCCCCTCCACGCGCAACCCCTTTGGGGTCGCGTGTCTTTGTTCCCCCCGGGATGCAATTGGGTGTATTGATCATATATTTAGAATGTTACCCATCATATTCTTAGCCCTTCTTCTCAGTAGTGGTGTCGTTGAGTGTGGTAGAAGGCCGACCGACCCCAACACGCTAGCAGCACTTGCAGCAGCAGAGCAGAGACGGCAGCAGCTTCACAGCACTCGGGAGGACAGGCGAGCGAGGGCCCAGGAGAGGACCCGCGTCCAGCACTTGGCACAGCACTTTGAGCAACAGTCTCAGCCTGGCATTGCCACTCAGCATGCACCAGCAGAGCAAAGACGGCAGCAGCTTTACAGCACTCGGGAGGACAGGCGAGCGAGGGCGTATGGAGCTCAGGCGTTCAGAGGAGCAGTTCAGATGGATTGCGGCCCCCCTGAATTGCTCGCTCACCCGTAAGCACACAGCTGTTGAGGTATGGAGTCATCGGAGGTCTTACACACCATTGGCAAGCAAACAGCTTCAGACACGGTATGGTATGACAGGGACTGTGCAAACGCAAGAGCGGGGGCCCGGGAGAGGACCCGCGTCCAGCACTTGGCACAGCACTCGAAGCAACAGTCTCAGCCTGGCATTGCCACCCAGCATGCACCAGCAGAGCAAAGACGGCAGCAGCTGGGGGGACAGGCGAGCGAGGGCCGTATGGAGCTCAAGCGTTCAGATGGATTGCAGCCCCCCTGAATTGCTCGCTCACCCGTGAGCACACAGCTGTTGAGGTATACATCGGAGGTCTTACACACCATTTGCAAGCAAACAGCTACAGACACGGTATGGTATGACAGGGACTGTGCTAATGCAAGAGCATAGAATTGTCTAACTCATTTGAATGCCGCTCTTCATTGCAAAGACAAGGCTGCCATCTCAGAAATGGTTGAACAGGAGTAGTGGGGTGCAGAGGGAGTGCAGCCCCCCCTGAACCACTCTCACTACATTAGGTACAGCTTCAATGCAGGTTGCAGCGCAGGCTCCGCCCCATTTTTTGTGATCCGCAGGATCACACCCTACTTTTTTAACACACTCGTCCTGCACACACACACACACACACACACACACACACACACACATCCATATCTACCTCCCGCGCATAAGCCCATTTCTACCTAGGATTACATCAGGCCTATTCTGCTTCTACAAGATAGGAATGCCTGTAGTTCAAAGCAGCTCCCTTTTTCCAAAAAGGAGCGTAATTGCTGCCTGCACAATTTTTCCTTTTGACACACTTTTGTCAATGACGCCAGGCATACCTGTCCGATTCGACTGAGCCACACTCAGGGGACAACGCAGACAGGCAATCCAGCAGACTTTTCCGCGTCCGGCAGCCCGCTTCTCCTTCACCATCTGAAACGAAAGGAAAAGTTATGTGTAAGAGGTCATGACATTCCAAGCGTTGAGTGAGGAAAGGAGAAAAGTTTCTAAGTCGTGTCCGGCAGCCAGCTTCTCCTGCACTACCTGAAACAAAAGGAGTGTCTACGAGTTTTAGCGATCATAGCATTCCAGGCAATTATTGAGGAGAGGGGGGTGAAATCTCCCAAAAGCAGCTTTCAGGCCCGCGGCTGAAGGAGCCCTTAAACTCTCTTTGCAGACAACAGAAAACAAGCTACCTCTAGCTGTTGCCTGTAACATTATCAGCACTTGCACATATATAGGAGGGAAGAGCATCGACAACCAAACCTGTCACGCTACCTCCCCCTGAGACAATATAAAATTTTAAGCTTCGGTATGAAAGTGCTATAATGAGAAAAAGCCTGTGCTGTATCACAGCCTTGTGCTGAGTGGCTTATGATCATTTGCTGCACGGGCATATATGATCACGATATGCTAAGGCTTGGATGAAAGGATTGGAGAGTTGAGCCTTTTTGCTTCCCATTTTACACTCATTACCCCCCGCCCTTGATTTGATTATCGACAATGCATGCCAACATTTCATCTTTCTCTGTGCTGAGCTCAACCTGTGCACTACCCTGCATCTGTTTCTGCAGGCAGCACCATCATTTAACATTACACACTACACACTACATACACACACACACACACACATTCCCCCACCCCCCACACACACATACATAAACGTATCCCAGCCCTCCCACACCCACACCTACACCCCCATCCCCACCCCTTCTCACGCACCTGAGTCAGCAGGCAGCAACGGTGTGTCTGACCCCAGCAAAGGCTCCCCTGTCTGCTTCTCCATCCCCCTTTCTTCCTGCATCACTGCTGCAGCGCACGCGTGCAAGGCAGTGCCTCCCTCGCTCCACGCCCCCGCCCCCCATGTGTCACCTCCAAGAACTGCTGCGGCTGCGGCTGCTTGCGGCGCACAGCTTGTAGAAGCACCGGCAAGGTCCTCGTCGCTGTCGTGCATCGAGCTGCTGCCGCCAAACAGCGCACAACTCACAGCGTCACCGATCTGCAAATATGTGTGCATGTGTATGCATGTGCGTGTGCGTGTGCGTACTACAATCAATTATCAATGGGGATATGGCTGCTCACACGATTTGCAAGTTGCGCAGGGCAGATCCTAATAAAATAAACACAATGCTTATACAAAGTATGAGTTGTGTTTTGTCAGTGCAACACCCTCGCTGCAGTAAGCTCAAAGTTGTGCACTGCTCACGGCATCGACAATCTGAGTCTGTGTATGAGCCAATTGAGTACATTGTTCCGTACACTGGCATGCATAATGGACAGCCCTCCTCCAAACTGCGCAGTCACAGCATCACACCTGACTCTCCAAGTCACGCCTTTGAAGTCACGCCTTTGAACGTTGCAATACAAAAGGGGGTTGCCATGCCAAATTAACGCTTGCAACTCAATCAATTTACAAAGGAGTGGCAAAGCGAAAAGGAGCACACATTGTAAGCCACTCCCTTTCTCAAGCGCTCCAAGTCAATGAAGGTCTGGAACGCAAGACGGGAAAACACGGCCTGAACCCCCTCCTGACAATAACCACAGGCATAGTTGCAAAAACGTCTTGCGTTCCAGCATCTGACAGTGTAATCTCCTTGAAGTTGTACGTGCATTTATTTTCTGCATGAGACAGCACACATCTCACATGCTGCACAGAGGCTGCACATGCACATGCTGCACATGCTGCACTGAGGCACACACATGCTGCACATGCTGCGCATGCACATGCTGCACATGCACATGCTACACATGCTACACATGCTGCACAGAGGCTGCACGTGCATTGATTGGCACCAGACAACACACAACTTTTAAACTGATCACATAGTTCGTACATGCAAAGCAATGGGTTCCCTCATGTAGATGTAGATGGGTGTTTGCGCACATGTGCTTATACATAGGGCTGGCCAGAACTGTATATATACGCGTATATATACGGTATTTTGGTGGTATTTTGGCAGGGAAATCACCAAATATACGGTGTATATACGGTGTATATATACGGTTCTGGTCAACCCTGCTTATAGCCCATGATGACGTGGACATTCTAATAATTGGATGATACGGATTGTCCACTCGTAGCAATCAAACCGAGAAAGGATAAACATTGCTCAGCTGGCAAGACAAGTGCGCTTTCTATACTCTGTTTCACTCTTTAAATGTTTGCAAAGAATTGTTTTACTATGATGTTTCTATGATCTGTTTCACTCTTTACATGTTTGCAAAAAAACTGTTTTACTATGACATTCGAGCAGGCAATTTTCTGCTGTGTACATGGGCACATCCAATCGTGCATTTGTCTCTTAAAAACTGTCCACTCAACAATGAGTGTGTCTAAGCACCCAGGTCCACACTTGCATCCTCCAAATAAACATATGCCCCCACACACAATAATGCACAGGAGAGTAAAGATAGACATACACACAATAATGCACAATAATGCAAGGAAGGATACGCCCACACACACAATAATGCACAGGAGAGGAAAGATAGCCTTCCAAACACACCCACACGCATAGACGTACCAAGCCATGCAGCAAGGGGCTCAGGAACTCTGGCCTATTTCCTGGGCTGAGGGAAGAAGGCGACAGGGTGACGGAGGATGTAGGAGTGTGGGGCAAAGGGGTACTGCACGTGTGTGTTGTGTTGTGCGTGAGTGTGTACTTATGTGTATGGGTCTGTGTGTGCGTGCTGATATGTTTGTGTGCCATGGAATGACATCAGATGCGCTAACAGTGCCCTGTGTTCCTTTCAGGTACGTAGTCATGCTTATGTTGATCTGCACATGCACTTAGTCATGCTTATGTTAATCTGCACATGCACTTGGTCATGCCTATGTTTATCTGCACACGCACTTGGTCATGCTTATGCTAGTCTGCACAGCTCTTGCTTGTCCTTGCCAGCTCCTTACACGTATGTGTACGCACCCATTCACGTTGCTAGGGCATCCAGACACCATCATATTGTGCGCATGAAAAAGTACCCGCCAACCTCAGTAAACAGCATCCAAGCACCAACAACATCAAAGCAAACAGACAACAACAAATCTAATGCTGACACAACTGTGTGGCTGCGTTTCGTGGTCATATTGGGGGATGGTTTGACTTCCTCCATGTTATTACTACCTGCGCAGTAACGTCTTTACATGCCTGGAGGGAAAAAGGAAAAACCACGCAGTGAAAAACACTCCCCACATTAATAAAGGAAAAGGAGTCACTTTGGTATTGGGTACCGTTGTAATACCTGCAACTCTAAGGTAAGGGAGGAGGCACTCCCACATCTATGGCGTCTGAGCCCACCCGCAAGTTGCACCAGCACACACACAGTGTGCTTGCGTACTACATACCTGGGTAAGGGAGGAGGCAGCCCCAGATCTGCGGCGTCTGAGCTCACATTTTCCCAAGATATAACAAGAGTAAGGTTGGCCTAAACTGTATATGCACACCGTATATGACCGTATGTACGGTAAAACCCCTGCTAACAATACCGTACATACACCGTATATACGTATGTATGTGTGGTTCTGGCCAGCCCCAAACAACACCTGAAACGCACACTTGTTTACGAGCTACGTACCTGGGTAAGGGAGGAGGCAGCCCCAGGTCCATGGCATCTGGGCCCACAAAGTGGGGCAGCATGGGCGTGTGAGGGCGGTAGTCCTTATAGCCGTCGTGAGTGCGGGAGGTGGGCACAGGCCGAGCACTCCCTGACAACAGGTGCCCTCTCCCTCCACTGACTCTAACGCTGAATCCCTCCCTGTCTTCTGTGGGGAAACCACCACCACCACCACCACCACCACTAAGACCACTACCACCGTCTCCAACACTGCTTTCAGCACCTCCATTTCTGCCGCTGCCGCTGCTCCCGCCTCCACTACCACAGTCGTGCCTGCTGCCTAGCCCTCCCTCTCCAAATTTGCTCCCCTCCTCCAGGTCATCCTCCTCAATTCTAACCCCCTGAAACCCATTTCCATGCACTGCTGCTGCTGCTGCTGCTGCTGCTGCTGTGGTTGGTACTGCTGCTCCTGCTTCTGCTGCTGCTGTTGGTGGTGACCCAGCTGGCGGGTCTGGGGCACAGCATGCAGTAGACGTGTCACGCCTGTCAGCCTCCGCCCGCACGAGACCCATCAGAGCTGTGCCCTGCCGTCGAAGAATGGAGGATTTCCATATTTTAAGCGAAGGTAGACTATGTCACACACACACACACACACACACAAACACACACACACACAACACACACACACTACCGTGGCTTCATGTGCCTGGCTCTTACTCTTGAATGTGGTGCCATAATATTGCTTTTGAGTGCCTAAACAGTGCTACAGCGGCTTCATACGCCTGATCCTTACTTTCATATGTGGTGCTATGATCCTTGCTTTCATATGTGGTGCTATGATCCTAACTTTCATGCGCCTGATCCTAACTTTCATATGTGGTGCCTAGGTAGTGCTTCAATCATTCCTAGACAGCGCTTGTACATAAACAGCTCTCAAAACACCTGCTGTTGAAGGGCGGAGTGTAGGACCTGTTCAACAACGGCAGGATGGCAGCTGCTGCAAACCTCATCGTCTTCTTGAGCATACGCACGAGAGCTGCTGACAAGGCCACTGCTCACGCTACTGCTGACCCCCTGCCTGCTGCTGCCGCTGCTACCACTGCACATGGGGCTGTGGTCTTCAATGGTGTGAGGTTGCAAGGACTCTTTGCCAGCAGCACCTGTGCATGGGTCAGTCCGTTGCATGTGTGTTTGTGTCAGTGTCCTTGTACGTAAATGTGCGTATGTGCTGCTAGTGGCAAAGTGGTTGCGTGCGGGTACGTTAGGGATGGCACATAGCCACCGCCTGCAAAATGTGCACCGTGCAAGCATGTCAAGGTGCTGGACCAAGCTGGGTGGGCAAGCAATCAAAGGGAGCGGAGCATGCAAGCATGCATACCAAGGTGCTGGACCAAGCTGGGTGGACAAGCAACCATAATGTGTTGTGCTAAGGATAGGTAAAGACGTGTGCGCTCACGATTGATGAAGGCCTTTGCGCTCACCGGAAAGACCTCCCTCAGTCGGCTTGGACGTGGGGAACAGAACAAGAGTCGAACCCTCTGCTACCAATGGCGGGCCCTCCTCTGTCATTTCACCGCCCTTCTCTTCATCAGCTGCCAGTGCACAGCTTTCCTCAGCAAACTCTGCTGACGTATTGAGTCCTTCCTCGTGCACTGCTGCCAGCGTAGGACCCTCCTCTGTCCTTACAACGCCCTCCTCTTGTCCTGCTGCTGGTGCCATATCCTCTCTTTCATCCGCTGCCTGCGGTTCGGGTGTGGCCTCTTGATCACACAGGTGTGAGTGTGAGGCAGAGGCAGGACACACACTGTGTGAGTCTGCACGTGAGGTTGAGCCGGGAGAGGGATCCAGAGATCCACCATGTGACGGCGAGTGCGAGGCCGAGTTGGAAGAAGGATCGGAAGAGGCACACGGCGGAGACAGAGAGGGTTCGAGCTGAGGGGCGTGTGGCGGTCGAGGAGGAAAGCACGGAGGGAGAGGCAGGGGTTGTGAGTGTGCGTTATGCAGTTGCTCCTGCTCCTCCTGCTGCTGCGGGCTGTTAGGAGATACAGGAACAGGTTGTGCCACCTGCTGCTCCTCCTGCTGCTGCGGGCTGTTTGGAGATGCAGGAGCAGGTTGCGCCACCTGCTGCTGTTCTTGCTGCTGCTGCTGCTGCTGCACTTCTGGTGGAATGAGCAGTGGGCGTGTCAGCTGCAGCTGCGTAACTGCATGGTTGCTACCACTCCCCTCACCTCCACAACCAAGAAGGCGACCACGGCTAGCACTGTAAGTATTGCCCTCTTGTGCGTGCATGAGCAGAAGGGGTGAGGCGTGAGGCAGTCCAAAGCGAGCGGCAATCCTTGCCAGGAGCACGTCTTGGTCGCTGTTGCCTGCATTTGTGCAGGTATACGTGTATGTGTGAGTGTGTGTGTTTGAGTACATGTGCGTTTATGTGTGTCATTGTGTGCATATGTGGGTGTCTGTGCGTGTGTATGTTTGGAGTGAGTGAAAATTAAGAAAGACAGCTGTGAGCATGATTATCACATTGCTGGCCTCTCATTTATAGTGGATTCACCAAAACTTCAAGCCAGCCAGTCCCCATTAATCCTTAACCCACCCGATCCCAATCATTCTGGCCTGATCTGACCCCTTCTTGACCCATTTCTTGCTTTCTTCTTCCTTTTGCTGCTGACAATCCAGAGTAGCTTGCCTTAGGAAACCACGTGCTCTGCGCTCTACCAACCATAAAAAATTTCGACCCAATGACCACTGCACTCATAAGCATGGATAAGCGCCCCACTCAGCCCCCGTGAACCTCTCACCTGCCATCCCTCTGGGCATCATCCGCCCCACTTCTTCATGCTGCTGCTGCTGCTTGTCTGAAGCATCAACCCTCATGTCGCCCATACCAAGCAGGCCCTGCTTTTGTCCTGCGTGGTGCACATCAGTGTGGATTCACACACACTTGACAGACAATGAGGGCCTTTGTGATCTGGTGCGATTATCCTCTTGCACGGTGCACAACAGTGTGTGCTTGCATGGCGCATACCAGTGTCTCCTGTGCTGTGTGCAAGCGAGACCTGAAAGGTTTAAGCAAGCCTTCGTGATCTGGTGAGAACTATCTTCCTGCATTTTGCACACCAGTGTGTGGTGCAAGATCTCAGATGCCACTGCGGGTATTTTAGATAAGACGCGCGGGTGTTTAAACAACCGCAACAACCCTCGGGCCACGAAGCCCCCAGTTCTGTAAATCCTGACACTACAAAAGCAGGACTGTCTCTTATCGATGAGAGATGGCGCGTTACTTCCACAATTCAGTTTCAGGCAAGGGCATTCTGCGTTGAGATTCTTTTGTAGCCCAGCTACTTGAGCTTACACCTAGGGTTGGAGCCAGTCATGAGTAACGGATAGGTTTCCCTGCCTACCCTTGCAAGTACGTGCTTCCAGCCTCCAGGCACCCTCTGATCCGTGATCATGATCCTAATTTCATCCATAAGAACAATAGGAGCACTGTATACCTGGCGTCCTCCCGATCCCTAGCCGGCACGCTGCCTGAGCCGAGGATGCCGACAGGGCTCCGTTGACAGACGCCATCCAGCTGCTCAGGGCGTGCTGCAAAGACAGCTGCTGCGTGCGGAGCAGCGTAGGACCCTGGGCACTGTCACTGAGGGCATACCTGCTGCTGCTGCTGCTGCTGCTGCTGCTGCTGCTGCTGTGGCTACTGCTGCTGCTGTGAAGCATTGCCTGCTGCAGCGCGTAAAGCGGTGTCCTGCCACTCCCTGCTGCCAAAGTGAAAGCCAGCTGCTGCTGTTGCTGCCGCATTGATTGTTCCTCCTTGTGGTGTGCGTGCTCCTGATTAAGCTGCTGTTGCTGCTGCTGCTGCTGCTGCTGATGATGATGATGCGGCTGCTGCTGCGTGTTATCACTCTGCTGGTGGGTTTGATGACTGCTGTTTTTTAGGGTGCTGAGGTGCAGGGGTGGGTGCTGAGAGAAGTCATGGTCCACCTCATGCAGTAGCATTTTCTGCGCAAGGAGCCATGTGTGCACACGTGTGTGTGTGTGTGTGTGTGTGTGTGTGTGTGTGTGTGTGTGTGTTCAACATGTAACGGTGTAAGCACAAGTGTGGTTTGCCTAGTGCGTGATTAGAGATTGTCAAGTGGTGTGAATGCGTTATGAAGAAGATGAGTATATCCAGTGCGTGATTAGGAGGTTGTCACGTGGTGTGAGTGCGTTACGAAAAAGATCAGTATATCCAAAAACTCATAGCGCATGCAGCTTGCTTGAGTAGAAATATCTTGGCACACCCTAGCCTGGATCAGTAATGGCTGGCTAGGAGTAGAGATTTTCACCGGACACAATGCCCATTGTTCTCTTTCAAGCTTAACTAACACTTTGCATCGCAAACAAACACGCACCAACCTAGTCCCCCTTTCACCCTTTGCCCACGAGGCAGCGACGGAGTTTGTGTCAATGCCCCTTCGCTCACAACTAGCTTGCTTGTTGTGCCACAGGCCCACACATACGCGCGTTCGCACAAACGCACGCACACACACAAACACACATGCACGCACGCACACACAAGACTCACCAACCGCTGCCGCCAGGACACCCCCCCCTCATGCCCTCCCCCTCCTTGCTTGGGAGGCAGATGGGCAGGGGCAGGCACGCTTGGCGTTACAGACTGGGTCTGGCCTTGCAACAGTGTAGCATGAGTGAGAGGGGGAGGGGGGAGCAGCTGGCCACAGTCAAGGGGACCTAGGGCATTACGAGCAGCGTGAGTGAGAGGAGGAGGGAGGGAGGTGGAGCTGTCTCCATGCTGCTGAGGTGTGTCGTGCTGCTGCTGAGACGTGTGTTGCTGCTGCTGCGGTAGGTGATGGTGCTGCGGTAGGGTGTGGTGCTCCTGCTGAGAAGTGTGTTGCTGCTGCGGTAGGTGATGGTGCTGTGGTGGGGTGTAGTGCTGCTGCGGTAGGGGTTGGTGCTGCTGTGGTAGGGTGTGGTGCTGGGTGTGGGTGCATCGCGAGGGCGTGAAACGAGACAAGGCAGCCTGGATGCGCTGCTGGATCTGGTCACGCTCCCGCAGCAGCGCACGGCTGCGCGTTAGTAATGCCTGGGGTAGGTGGGAGGCGTGTTTGTATGTATGAGGACATGGGTGTGGGTGGTATTGGGATGTGAACAGCTGAGCGCTAACAACTAGGGATGGCCAGAACCATATTTAAACGGTGTATTTACATCAATTTTGACAGGGAAATCGCCAGATATACGGCGAATATATACGGTTCTGGCCAACCCTACTAACAACGCATGGAGAGGTGGTAAGCAGTACATGATGATATATAAGGATATAAGGATACTTTCCTGCTAAATGTTAAGAATTTTGCAAATGTTACAATTACACTGTTTACACATATTATGAATATGGCCAATCACGTCAAGATCCAACTCACCCCTGCCACTGCATCCACATCGTTCACGTCCTGTTGTTGCTGTTGATTCTGTTGCTGTTGCTGCTGCTGTTGCTGCTGCTGCTGAGCCTCCCCTGGTACATCTGCAAGGACCGAGGTGAAAAACCACGTCTGCGAAGAGGTAAGTGCAGAAACGCACCAGCTGCGTAAAGGTGCCACAATTTTCTACTGTGCCTTTGTAACGTCTGCAGCGTCAGCAAAAGGTTGCCGCCGCTGCCACTGCTTCACGTATCGAGCCTGGTCTTCAGATTTGTAGTAAGGAACAAACACTGCATTCTTGTCTTGTTACAATCCATGCATGTGCCATAATAACAATTTGATGCTAATGTTATAACACACACACATATATACACACACATACACACACATGTGCGGGTGAACGTATTGAAGCATGTCCGATCATCCTTGGGACCTGCTAGCAAATACAGCTCAGCTTTTTGGCCCGTCAATGCAGGTATCCAATACATTACACTCTGACCAGGCCTGCTTGCCTTTGAATTGCAGGTTCGTATCAACCGCATCATTGTTGAAATGCGCTATACATCCAGCACCTTACTCTCCCCTACCTTGGAACTGCTGGGCTGCATCAAACTTACTGCCCAATAGTAGGACCCTGATCGTGCATGCTTCCCAATCTGCTACGTTCCATCCCGTACCATATATTTTGGTCCGCCAATTCAATCGAAAGCTGCAAGGACCTTGCACGGTGCTTGTGACAACCTCACCTAAGCATCTCAGTTTCAATCGAGTTGCTTCTTGTCGCTCTTTTCTCTCCATACCAAATTAATAACATGGATTGTGTGCTTCCCATCATGAGCCTCTTCACACCATCAATACTCATATTTCGAACCTTTGTGTGCTTGCTCATATCCCGTATCCTGTACAGGTACACTAGACTATGGAAACAGAGGCATGGCAAGTGACACGTGACCAAACTTGACAAAGATGGCCCATGATGACGCACTACCTAACTTGACATCTCTTGCACGTCCTCTGTCACCATCTTTTCAGGGTTACGAATAAGGTCGGCCAAATCCATGCTCATACTTATGCGGTGCACGTATGGTGCTTCTGGCCGGTAACTGTTGCAACAATCAATCACATACGAAAAATACGAATGCTTTAGCCAACCCTTTGTGTTATTTAACATATATTTTGCAATTCTTGTTTGCTTTCGTTTTCAGTATGTCTTTTGAAGGAGGTCAGAAGATATGTAATGCTAACTTACAACCTTGTAAGTACCGTACCTTGCATGCCCTGCGCACCATCCTCGTCAGTAGCTATTTGGAGGGGCAGAAAGGGGGAGCGCTGCTGCCTGGGACGTGGAGGCTCTTCTCGGAAGCGCCTGAGTGGGCACACAATAGCCGACTATTATCAGGAAACAATAAAACTAAGCACTGCATACCAGCACTGCCTACGGGCTTAAATGCCATATACACACTTGCCTGATTGCCTTTTTACTGAGGTGCGTGGGCAGGCGAACACACACACGTGCACACACATACACATACACACACCCAAACGCACCAGCCCTTCCCCCCCTCCCACACACGCACACTCACACATACTCACACACACACAGTCGCACACACATGCACACAAATTTGCACACTTCCACACCGTATGAGCTCCGCCATGTGCCCCCGAGGCGTGTGCCCCTCCTGTGCATTGCCCTGGTGGTCAATGCTGACGCCTGTAGCAGCAGCTCCGTTTGACCCTCTTGGCTGTGCAGATGTAGACACTGCCCCATTCACTTGTTGGCCCTGTAGTGCAAATCATTAGCACATCCCCAGTATGAGCAAAACTTATGCGTGGAGGACATGCACACACAGGGAAACACGGTATCATGCAGACGTGACGGCGTTGTCCTGTTCTGACGTACACATATGTTCATGCATATACACACATACGAAAGGGTGTGTATGTGAGGCAGCAGTGAACGCCAGGTGCTTGTGAATTTGCTTGAATGTGTGTGTGTGTGTGGGCTGAGAGCAAGATTACAAGCGCAAATGACTCTGCGTGCGTCGAGAAATGGTGCCAAAGTAGAGCTTCCAGGTGTCAACCAATATTTCGTACAACAGGGCAATGATGCAGGGTGTTGTGATTCAAAGACTTCTTTGAGGTTAGTCCCTCACACTCCCTGCTTAATGCAAAGATCAAAAAGAGCCCCATATCATTAGTTTGTTAAAGATCGTGGGGACCTCTGCTGGGTGGAATGGCCGGACAAAGTGCACACAGACCACACTCCAAGTACAAACACACACACAGCCCCCCCCTCCGTATATCCTTATCTGCCTGAGCTCTGCAACTGATCACACTGTCAGCCTTACTAAGCACTGCAGTGTACAACAGGTTGCTTAGCACTGCAGCGTACAACAAATTGCTAAGCACTGCAGCGCACCACAAGTGGCTTAGCACTGCAGTGTACAACAAGTGGCTTAGCACTGCAGCGCACCACAAGTGGCTTAGCACTGCAGCGCACCACAGGTTGCTATGCACTGCAGCACACCACAGGTTGCTAAGCACTGCAGCGCACCACACGCTGCTAAGCACTGCAGCACACCACAAGTGGCTTAGCACTGCAGTGTACAACAAGTTGCTTAGCACTGCAGCACACCACAAGCTGCTAAGCACTGCAGCACACCACAACCGTGAACACACCCACCTCCTCTTTCGTTTGCGCTGAGCAGCTTGCCTTTGCAGGTATAGGGCACGTGCACAGTGCAAACTAGGTATACTATGACACACAACTCGTTGCAACCTACAACCACACTCACACACACACACGCACCTCCTCATCCGTCTGCGCTGAGGAGCTTGCCTTAGCAGCAACAGGGCGTGCGTGGCTGCGGTACTGCTGCTGTAGCTGCTGCTGGTAGTGTTGTTGCTGCTGTTGCTGGCGCTGCTGCTGCTGCTGGAGCTGCTCCTGGCGTTGCTGCTGCTGCTGCTGCGTGTGTGGGTGGAGTACTTGCACAGGCTGCACATGCTGCCTTCTGTGTGTGGTGTGACTTGCCCCTACTCCTCCATTGTTCTGCGCAGGGCTTTCGGTGTGCACCAGGGGGGCGTGCAGTTTAGGGCGTGGGGGTGCGTGGAGGTGTGGGGGTGAGGGTGGGCGCATGAGGCTTGTGTCTGTGGTGGCTACGGATGAGGGGGCTTCAGTGTAGGGCCTGCAAGGAAATTCGTGTTTGCTGTTATGTGTTATGTGTGTGCGGCATTGTTGTGAGCATCGGGGAAGCGTAATGTCAGGGCCTGCAAGGGAGGGACATCAGTAAGTAAAGCATCAGTAAGTAACGCATCAGCAAGTAAAGCATCAGTGAGTATAGCATCAGTAAGTAAAGAATCAGCAAGTATAGCATCAGTAACGTCAGGGCCTGCAAGGGAGGTACATCAGCAGGTTTTGAGGTAGGGAAGACATAGCGTGTGCTAAGAAGGAGGTGTGCTGACTGCGTTGCCGCAGCTCGGTTTTTAGCAGGGGGCTTATGGTACGAAGGAGAGACAGGGAAGAAGTGGGGGGCGGATGATCAGTGACATAAGGTTTAGTGTGTCTGCCTTCAAGCAATTCCTTGATCAAGTACAGGGTATAAGGAGGGGTATCGAGCTTGGGTATGTGCGTTGCAAGTAAAGGAGTTACAAAAACAGGGGACCTTATCTCTTACAATTCTGGACATGGCTAGTGAGGCTAAAAATGTCGTGTGTTGAAAAGTTTGAGCGTTGATGAGAGACCATCAACGTTTCTGCAATTTGTGAAGAGCGCTCCTTAATATCGTGAGCTTGAGTTTGTGCTCCTATTTACAATGCTGCTAGAAATCCGGACAGCTGCAAGGCGGGCTTCCTGCACGTCAGGCTGTTAACGCCAGCCAGGGAGCCTAGGCTTGATTCAACTTGTGGCGCTGGGCACTCTATTTGAGCAAATCCTTCCTGTACGATCAGCACGCATACCTGCCGGGCTGGGCGTTTGAGAAGTGGGGTACGATCACACATACCTGCTGGACTGGGCGTTTGAGGAGTAGGGCAAGTTGCTAAAGTGCTTACTGACTGATGTGAGAGACCAGGGCGTTTGAGGGGTGGGGTACGATCATACGCACTTGCTGGGCTGGGCGTTTGAGGAGTGGGGTAAGTTGCTGAAGTGCTTACTGACTGATGTGAGAGACGCGTCTTGGGCGAGCAGGCTTATCATTGTGCTGCTTCACACAAGCACGCACACACGCACACAGACACACAGATATAGACACACGCCTGCAAGTTTGCTTTCTATCTGCTTACCTGCTTGAATGGGCGTCTGATGAGTAAGGCATGCTATTAGAGAACTGGCTGGCTGACGTGGGCGTGAGGGAAGGGTCAAGAGAGCCCGAAGACAGGCTAAAGGGGGGGGGAGGGGTATAGGGGGTGTCACACTCAGAGCTGCTAGGGTCCCATGTATGACGGATCGTTGTACCTGCACACACACCAAACATACGTACGTGCTGAGCTATACACGTGCTGTGCCTGTACGTGCACCAAACACACACATTTGTGTGTGCTGAGCAATACACGTTGCCTGTGCACAAAACAAACAGTGCCTGTACGTGCACCAAAAACACATGTGTGTGTGTGTACTGAGTAGCACACGTTGCCTGTGCACAAAACAAACATGCTCTGGTGCTGAACCATACAGATTTCGTGCGCCTGTATGCACCAAACATGCACATGTGCTAGAAAACACACAAGCTCCCATAGCAGCAATGCAGTGTTGGTGGCAGCGGTAATGTGGGTGTGGGTGCTGGAAGCAACAGCAACAGCAGCAGCAGCAGCAGCAGCAGTATAAGTGATTGGTTAAGCCTCCCTCTGCTAGATCCAATACAGAGCTATGTGGGAGGGTAGGATTGAAAAACTAGCAGTTCAGCCATTCATATACGCTCCAACAACTCAGCCAGATACAACACCTCACACGAACCAGAGATGGGCATGCACACAAGCACAACATACAAGGGCACGCACACAGTTATGCGCAAACAAGTAGGGTGTACAGTACACACATACCTGTCAGATGCGCAGACTGTGCAGTACAGTGCACACGTACCCACCAACATGCAGCGTATCCACACACACTCACACACACACACACTCACACTCACACACACTCACACTCACACACACACACATACACACTTACACTTACACATGCACACTTATGCAGATACACACTGGATGTGGTATGTGGTATGTAATTTGCAAACACACACACCAGTTGGAGGCGAGGCATACTGCAGGTGAGGAGCATTGCTTATGCTGGCAGAGCTGTAGTCGCTAGCAAGCTCCAAAGAGTGCGGACCTGGAGTACAGCGTGATTTAATGCGTTCCCTTGTTTCATGATGAATGCATTCACATGTACAGATGGTAAGTGCACTCACTCGTTTTGAGGTGGCATAGGTGCGTGTGAGTTTGTGTATAGAGCTTTCGTCATCGGCAAGATTTTTTGAAAGGTAGGAGTGAGATCCATGTGAAGAGTCTGACTGCGCAGGCCGTGCGTACGTTTGACAGCTTTTATCAGGAAGTACGTTTGACAGCTTTTACCAGGAAGATCCAAGATTGGAAATTCTAAGCAGGTGATGCTCCATTTAACTTTTGTATGCACGAGCTTCATTTTACTTTTGTATGCACGAGCTTTTGCAAGCAATATCTAACAGGCACAAGCCTGAAACTCAGCACAGGTACTCTGAAACACAATTCACGGCATCTGATCTAACTCGAAAGTCGGCCTGAAGAATGAGGCATATTGCTGTGATTGCCTTTGCAGGATATGCCTTGTTGCACTGCATTAGTCGTGGTAAAAAAATTGCAGTTAGCATACCCAAGCAACACCTGCACTCCCGAGCAAAAAGCGTAACACTACCCTCTCTTAATAATAGATGTGCTGCTGCCGGCCTTGAGGCTCGCTGATGATGGGGCAGCATAGCTTGCATATAAAACAATAGCCACATACCTGCTACCTTTAATGTTAATGCTTGCAGTGGACCAAGCCTTTGTGCACAGAGCCACAAAGCAGCAAAAGGTGTGCACGACACAATCCGCGCACATCGATAAGCGGCCAAATCGTTATCATGGCAATGAAGGGCTCTTCTGGCGCCCAAGCGTTTCTGCCCTTAATCATGCTGGATGTCTTTGCACTACCAGCGGAGCCCCCTTGTTGACCCTCATAAATACCTGTGTGCTGCTGCTCCCCTTCAGGCTTGCTGAGGATCAGACCATGCTGACCGAGCAGCTCAAGGAGCTCTGATGTTTCGGAAGCACAACTGCTGCGCGTGCTCCTGCATGTGCAAAAGTCCGTAATTCACACATGTGTGTGTGTACGTGAGTGATTGCATGATTGGACTGGTCGTACTGGCAATTGAGCACATCCACTTATGGCCTGATGCACATGCTCACACGTTTACGCCTGTGTGCTGGAGTATGAGTGTTTGTGTTTGTGAGGTGGAGGGTATGTGTAATCTTATAATCTTGCATGCGAGTGTGCACGTGAGTGCGTAAGATGAGGTGTAGGTGTACTTTCACATGTGAGTGAGCACGTGTGTGTTTGTGCGTGCCTGCGTGCGTGCGTGTGTCATGTGTGTGCAGATTTGATGCACACACTGGATTCATGTGAGCACTTGTGGGCACAACAAACCTGCCACGTCCGCCTCGTATCTCCTTCAACCGTTGTAGCTTGCCCTGCCTCCCTAGGGAGTGCTGCTGCTGCTGCTGCTGCTGCTGCTGCTGCTGCTGCTGCTGGTCCTGATATTGGTAGTAGTCTTGGTCATGCTGCTGCTGCAGCTGCTGCTGGTAGTGCTGGTGGTGTGTATCGTGGTAAGGCTGCTGCACCTCCACACCCGCGCCGCTGTAGCTGCTGCTAGGACTACTGAAGCCTGACAGCATGGACGTGACAATCGGGGTGGGGCGTGTGGGCACAAAGTGCGCGTGTGTGTGTGTGTGCGCTCCTGTGTAATAGCCGCTGCCGTAGCCACTGTCGTAACTGTCGTGGTGGTCTGCAGGGTGCAGCTCCTGATCCTGCTGCTGATAATTATAGCGAGGTGCCAGCAGCGTGTGATCGCTTCCCACTCCGTCCATACCGTGCCTGGTTCCACCCCCCTCTTCTACATGCCATGCCCTCCTAGCACCAACACCAGCACCAGCAGTACTGCCAACTGCACCAGCACCAGCACCAGCACCAGCCCCTGCAGCCCCTCCCCCAAAGCCCACCCCGTCCCACGCATCGTACAACGCAGCTGCAGCAGCAGGGGACTCTAGGGGGTGAGAGAGCCCAGCACCCACTGCAGCAGCGTGCTGGTGCTGGTGCTGCTGGCCCTTAGACACGTGCCCTCCTCCAACTCCTCCTCCTCCGCTTCCACCCCCAACACCAGGACTACTGCCGCTTGTGCCCAGCGCTGCGTGAGTACTTTTGCTGTACTTCACTCCTGGGATGAGGTCGGCTGTGGGAGGAAGTGAAGGGGGCATTACGGAGATGCCGGAGACGAAGAGGGCAGGGTCAGGTGGAGGCCTGTGTGCAGTGCAAAGCGAGTAAGTAGGGAGCACGTCCTGAGCACGGGCCTGTGTACAGCTCAAAATAAAGTATGGAATAGATCGTGATGCAGTGCACACACAGAGGTAATGGCTGGGGGAGGAGGCTAAGGGGGTGGGGTCGAGGAAGGCCTAGACACATGTGCATGTGCTGGGCGGCATAGGAAAAGGAGTCCTTTTAACTGCTGGGCTGCTTTAATTCATGGTATCCATTGGCCATAGGAGCTGGCTAAAGGCACGGCAGAAGCAGAGGCAAACAGGGTGTGAGGGGGAGAGTGTAACGTGTATGAGGAGAGTATTGGAGTTTAAGGAGAGTATTGGAGTATGAGGAGAGCATTGGAGTATGAGGAGAGTATTGAAGTTTGAGGAGAGTATGAGGAGGCGCAGCCGATGTCATTTCCCCCCCGCGCAGCATAGAAACATTTTATGCATGAGCTCCGCACACGTTCTATCAGGGCACCCAGAAACTTTGTTTGCACGTATGTACGTACAAACACACACGCATCATACGGTATCATGACTACAAATACAAACACACACATAACAACACTCGTACACACACAGGCTCACACAGACGCACAAACAGGTAGATACACATCCCATTTTTATGGTCAGAGGACGTGACAGGGGTGCCGCTACAGGCCCAGGGAGCAGGGCTGCAGCTACACACAGGCACACACACACACACACACACATGCAGACACACCTGTGCTTAGGATTAGACCGGGCACGTGACAGGGGTGCCGTGACAGGGCGCAGGGGGTAGGGCTGCAGCTGCTGATGGGGCTGAGGATGATGCTGTTGCTGAGTGGGGGGGTGTACGCCAGGCCTGGCCCTTGTGCCAGCACCAGCACTCGCTGCTCTCTTCCTGGCAACGCCTGCACCAGCACCAGCACCAGCACCAGCACCAGCACCAGCACCAGCACCAGCACCTGCACTACCACCAGCACCAGCACCAGCACCTGCACTACCGCCAGCACCAGCACCAGCACCAGTACTTGCACCAGCACCTGCACTACCACCAGCACCAGCACCAGCACCAGTACTTGCACCAGCACCAGCACCTGCACTACCACGTGATGTAACAGCCCCGCCCGCGCTAGCATTGGCACTAGTTGTACCAGCAGCAGTAGCCCCCTGGGCGCCTCCTGCCTTTCCACGCTGGTTAGCACCATGGGACTCCACACCCCCTCTCACCCTCGTCCGTGCACCTGCCACAGACTTAGCAACGCCACGACCACCATCGCCGACACACACCCCATTCACTCTTGTAGTATCCCTGCCTGCCACAATGTCCCCCCTTTCATCATAACCCTCCTCCCCCTCTTCGTCAATCCTGCCAATGCATCCTCTGCCTCCCCCTCCCTTCTCCTGCAGTGCTCTCGTTTTGCCGCCCTTTCCTTGCACCCCCGCCTTCCTCTCAGACTGTGTTGACCCCATCAAATCGATGCCTCTGTGATCTGGCGGCCCCATGAAGCTCTGGTCGCAGCTGCCACTGAAACTGCTGCCTCCTGAAATGCCGCAAGACAAGTCCATGAGCAGACAGGCACAAGAATTTGCTCATACAAGTAGAGTAAAGCAATACCAGCCTGCAGCTTCATGAGCGACCCACCACCGCTTGCGTGTACCCAGAGTACAGTAGCCTCAAGTACAGCAGCATGCATTCGACACAGGCATACACACAAGCCTGCACACAAAAATACAGGCGTATGCGTACGCGCATGCACACGTGCACACACGCACACGCACAGACACTAATGAATGCACAGTTACACACACCAGCGAGCCACTCACCGTTGCCACCACTACCCACAGAGCCATTCTTTCTGGCAGCACTCCCTGTGCCACGAAGGCTGAACTTGCTGTTGCGTGACACAGGAGCAGCAGGAGCAGGGTTGAGGGAGTCGGGGGGGGCTTGCACGAGTGTCAAGGGGGTTTGGAGTGCTATGTGGGGAGCGGCGGGATCGTGTGTGGAAGAGGGAGAGGGAGAGGAGAGGTACTGCAGGGGGGTTTGCTGTTGCTGTCGTGCAGTTTTAGTGGCGGGGGGGGATAGGGGGGAAGGAGAGGTGAGGTGGGGCTTGCTGTCTGGAGATCCGTTTGACGGCGAGGAGGCAAAGCTGTGTGGCGAGGAGGTAAAACTGTGTGGGCAAAAGTGTTGTTGAAAGTACGCTTGTGAACTTGCGTGCACTGTGTGGGACAACTCTGTGTACGCACATCAAAGGAAAGTGTGCAGTATGAAACACACATACATCAAAGGGATTTGTGCAATATAGAACACACACACATATACTCAGTTCACACAGAGTTCATATGCACCTTGGACTGAGCTCTGCCACCAAGCGTTCCATGAAGCCAGGAACTTTATAGGGTGATTGGTACTGGTGGTGGTGCTCCTCACGGGGTTTTTTGCGCAGCGATTCATAGGACCTCAACAGGTCGCTGTGGGGGGTGCTGCTGCCCGTGCCTGTGAAGTCAAAGGAGGTAGTGTAGAAAGAGCATTCAGGGGTGATGTAGGAAGAGCATTCAGGGGATGAGTATTTACACATGTTGCGATATCAGCTCGGAGAGTTCAAAGGTTCCTCCTATCCTCAAATTAAACGATGGGTAGCAAGGAAGGTCAGATCCGTTTTTTGCACCGTGTATGATGCTAACAGATCTCCATCCCTGCTCAAAAACGTATACACTAACAGCTTGGCCAAGCCTTTGCACAGGTGAGATGAAGGGCATGGGAGTGACTGTATAAGGGAGCGACGTTAATTTCCTGGAAGTGGGTCAAAAAGAGGGGAGGTTCTGCTTTGGTATGAGGGTCACGGCCATCTAGCTCAAGCCTTTTTCATGGAAGTAGGGTATGAAAGAGTATACATGCAGCGTGTACTGAACATTGTGTCAGACAAGTAAGAAAGGTAACCTGCCACTTACCAAACCCCTGAACCAACCCCCCCGCTTTGGTATGAGGGGGGGGGGGTGCTGCTGCACAAGCCCGTGGGCAAGCAAAAAAATAGAAAGGTGGAAAGTAACATGTACGTGCCAACTTACAAGGAAAATTCCATAGCAGTTTGGCGGCCTTGAAAGTGAAAGATTAACTTAGTGGTCTGTGTTTGAGATCAAGTCAGCAACATTTGGGATTAACTCAGTTTGATGGCTTGTGTTTGTAGGAAAAGGAGCTGTGATTTCTTTATATATTAACGATAAAGGATGCGATGCCAACATGCCTGCGGTCACAGATCGGTGACATTCAAAGAGCAGTGATGTCGTCTAAAATATTATTGGGGTGCTGCAGCTTGCCTGTGATTGAGGGAGGCATTAGCATCCAAAAATCGGGGGAATAGAAATTTGATGTGATTAGTTGTGTGTGACTGCCATTGCCTGTGGAAATGGCAGCGCTGTTGAATTCAAACAAGGCAATTAATAAAAAGGTGCCTTGAATTGGCTTTGCTAGGGCAGCAAGCAGTGAAAACTGCTTAAAGCGAGCTAGCGATGACGTCAATAGAAATGGAAGCAACAAGCATTGCCATGAACTAACAGGCTTTGCATGGGCAGCAAGCAGTGGAAGCTGCTCGAAGTGAGCTAGCGATGATGCCAACTCAAAACAAATTAGGTACTGCTGCCGGCACCTATTACTAGTATTCTAAGGGGTGCTGGGGAAAGGTTGACACGCACTAGTGCAATGAACGTGCTATGGTCCTGTTATAGCACAAAAGTCGTTTGATCTATCAATTGGTTGGGTACCCTGGGGGGTTCTGCTAGTGCGTGTGGTCAAAGTTGAGCTGAGGAGGAAAGAGTTTGAAAAAGAGGGACACAGCGTTCTCTAGCTAGCCTATGCTGCAGCTCAGCACTAAATGATTAAAAGGTCAAAAGCAGTGATTGCAATGCAAGAGAACAATTTTTTATGACCTTGTGAACTTTCTTATAAGAAGGGAGAATTGAGCATAATGGTTTTAAAGGTTCCCAAATAAAAACGTGTGATCAATCTTTGGATCCCCCTGCGCGTCTTTGAAATAGCTTGAGAAAGAGTGAGAGCGGCCCCACAGTCGCAGATTTCCTCTGCTTGAGTCCCACAATCTGCATCTGAGGTATAACAACACAGGGCCTGGGAACCTTACCTGCTGAAAAGTGGTCCCCATCATCCCATTCTGGACCAATGTCATGCGCGGGTTGCTTATCCAGCACTTCTGCACTTCTGGGTCGGACAAACCCAGATACCCTGATGGGTGGAATGAAGGCGTTGGTAGATGCTTTGGGGGAGGAGGTGTTCTTTGTGTGTGTGTGTGTGTGTGTGTGTGTGTGTGTGTGTGTGTGTGTGTGTGTGTGTGTGTGTGTGTGTTTTGGGTGTGTGTGTTTTGGGTGTGTGTTTTGGGTGTGTGTGTGTGTGCCGTGTGCGTGTGTGTATGTGTGTGTGTGTGTGTGTGTGTGTGTGTGTGTGTGTGTGTGTGTGTGTGTTTGTGTGTGTATGAGTGTATGTGTGCTGTGTGTGTGTGTGCCGTGTGTGTGTGTGCCGTGTGTGTGTGTGTATATGGTGTGTGTGCATGTGTGCATTTGTGGTGTGTGTGTGTGTGTGTGTGTGTGTGTGTGTGCGTATGTATGTGTGTGTGTGTGTGTGTGTGTGAGCGTGTGCGTGCATGTGTGTGTTTGCGAGTCAAAGCTGCGGCATCTGTCAGTTCACAGGAATACAATGGACTCACTGTGTTGACCACATTTCTTCTTTCAGTCCCTCTACATCAAAACTGCTGTGGATTTGTCCCGGTCAAATCTGCTCTGGAGAAAAAACTGCCCTAGCCAAATGAATTGCCACAATCATGATATATAATAGTAGTAATCTTAATTTTTAGTCAGTATTAGGTGAATAAACCGCTCGCACACAATTCGACCCTTCCACGCAAAGTAGGTTCCCATTCTTACAGTGGCAAGCTACTGTTGCCCATTTCCTTGTAGAGGAGAGTTGATCCCTTCTAGTTTCTGCTATTGACATGGTAATTAAACACGCATTCATTCTGCGCAGGCCACACGTACTACAAACGCACGCAGCATGAGCTTGGCCAGACGCTACCAGCTGACAAAGCTGTGGAACGCCGTGGAGGCTGGGCTGCATAACCTGGTGGTCAGTAGGAGTCCCACAGTGAGCAGTGGGGCGGGGGGAGGGTTCCGCGGGGATGGGGGAGAGGAAAAAAGCCCACCGCCCTCTTCCTCCTCCTCCTCCTCCTCCTCTTCTGCCAGCAACATAGACAGTAGCAGCAACAGCAGTAGAAGCAATGCATCCAGAAGCAGCGACGCCTCCTCCTCCCGGCAACAACAAGGACCTGCCTCTTCTAGCTACCACATATCCTCCGCCATCGCCAAGTTCAAGGAGGCCTACAACCAGCAGCTCACCACCGTCATGTACATGGCGGGCACGGCCATGGCGCCCGCGCTGAACAAGGCGGGTCTGGAGGACAGGGATGCCCTCGAGAAGCTGGTGGTGCGCGCCATCCCGCGCCCCTCCGCGCGCGTCGTGCGTGTGGGGGACGTGGTAGCCTTCAACAGTCCGCTCACGCTGGGCGTATCCTCGGACACCAACGAATTTGTGATGGTGCGCCGGGTCGCTGCTATGGAGGGGGACGAGATGGTGGCCAGCACGGGCAGCACGCCCGCAACAGCTGAGGAAAGCAGCAGTGGGCAGCAGCAGCAGGAGCAGCAGCAAGAGCTCGAGGGTCTGGGGCAGGTGCCTGAGGGACACTGCTGGGTGCTGGCAGACAATGAGAACCTCAAACCACCAGAGGTGTGTTGGGGGGGGGGGGGGTGTTTGTATGCGCCTGCGTTCGCGTGTGTGTGTGCTAAGGGGCAAACAATGGTGTTTGTGTTGTGTGTAAGTGGGTGTGCGCGTGCTTGCGTGTATTTGTGATCGTGCGTGCATGCAGGTATTTTCGTTTTGTGCAGATGCATGCACAGACGCCATCTGACATAAAAGGTTGTGTTTGTGAGCCAGCAACACAGTTCAGGTTCAGACGCCTTCCGTAAAGTTTGCCCTTCGAACGTTATTGCATGGTTATGCACGCACTCACAGGATTTGCAAGTGAAACCTTGCGCACATGTCTGTGCTTGCTTGAACATGTGTGTGCGTCTTACAAGATAGAACGTGTGTGTGTATGTGTTTGCAAGCGTGCATGTGCGTGCGTGGGTGTGCGTGCATGCATGTGTGTGCATATGTGCGTATGTCGGCACATTTATATATTGTTGGGTACATGCCTGCATTCAGGTTCGTGCTAATCTGAAAAGGTCACACGTGGCTTTAGGTCATGTTTCCCATGATTGCTTGCTTGTGAGCTTCTTTCGTGCGTACATCACGGAATAAATGTTTTGCCGCTCACAATGTAATGCGCATCTACGAGTTGCCAGAGGCTTTCTTTGGTACTAGTGCAAGGACCTGTAGGTCACCTCAATCCAGGTCGTTTGCTCACAAAAGCGTGTTACTCGCCCTACTTCTGGAACCAGATGGCACACTCGTACCTGGTACAAGGTTGCATGTATTAGGGTATGGGGATGAAAGTTTTGCAAACTTAACATAGAGCGGGCATGTTCAGTCATTTAACCAAAAAAATATGTCAGCCCAAAAGCGCGGTAAGCAATTGATCCCAGGGGACACATGTAATGCCCCCATGTAATACCCCACGCATGCCCCCCTTGAAACACATCTGGATATAGTCTCCTCCCTGCACCTCATCTCAAACCATACGATGCCTTCTCTCCTGATGAGCAGGTCATCGACAGCCGGACCTTTGGCTACATCCCCCTCACCAATATCGTAGGCCGTGTTATCTATGCTGCGAGCTCGCGGAGCGATCATGGCCCTGTTTATAACAACTCAGTGTCAATGGAGGCAGATCAGGCGGTAATAGAGGGAGAGGTTGATGTAGACAGGCTCTGTGCTTAGGCAAAATTATTTTGCAAGTTTTGAGTGAGAGAGGGTGCGATGAAAAGGTGTTTGTACGTGTTGCAGCATAGCCAGCTAGCTGCGTATGTTGCGTGGGATATGTGGCACGTGTGGTTTTTTGTGTGTTTTCTGTGCCTCAGGGCCAACGAAAGAGAAACTGAATGGACTTACTTTTTTTTTGTCTTTTTGAGCATGCCTGCCACGCTAAATAGATGTTCATGAGATAGTTAACTAAACTGAAGTCATGTCCACAGCTAATCTTTCTTGTAGCTTTCTTGTATATGAACGTCGGTGGCTTTGTACCTTTACCTTCTGCTCGACCAGCCTCTTGTGACATACTCTTCTCTCAACCCGGCCGTGCTTCCTGTACATCTGCTTTCTTTTGCGGGTTTGTTATTGTAAACGAGATTGATTTTGTTGGAGAGGCGCCTGTCCTTTTTGCCGAAGAAAGGTTGTGTGGAGAAGCACCCACAGGCAGCTACTTGGGTGCTTCCAATTGGAAGACGCCTTTACTTAACACGTAGAGCATCAAAATGTCATGCTTTGTTTGGAGACGAGAAGCTAGTAAAAGAAAAAGAAAAGACTCCGCTGGTAGTGATGACACAGCCAGCATGATTAAGGGAGTACAGAGGCGCCTAACCATCTTTCAATGATTACAATGGGGGGTGACCTTCAGCCAGGTTGTTTGGCTGATCGGCTACAATAATTACAATGGGGGGTGACCTTCAGCCAGGTTGTTCGGCTGATCGGCTGCTGACTGGTCTCGGCCAGCCACAAATAAATCCGTAAGTTCAGAAGGCAAGGGGAAAAGTCTAGTGTTTTAAGGTTTACATAAAAAGGCCTTCAGCCTTCAGTCAAGAAGCGACTGCTAACCTGCTCATAAAATGCAATTAGTTCATGGAGGAAAAAATAAAGCTTGTTATTGTTCTGGCTCAAGAATGTTAACACGTCGTGAGCTCCTGTTGGGGAAATAGAGATGCACATTTCCTGCGGAGAGAAATCATGTGGGGATTGGCGCAGTGGAAAAGGACATGCTGCTCATCTTGGATATCATCAGCATCACACAGCAGAATCACACAGCAGGTCACAGATGGGGGAATTACTTAATTCCATGTCGCTGTCTCAAAACTTAGGGTGTGGACACGAAGTCTGAAACGAGCTGTACTGCGAATGACATCACGAGGCAGGTCCCATGGATGTAAGTAAGGCGAATGAGTGACCAGAGCCCTTTTGGTAGGAAGAGCACACCATTGATGAGTTGTAGAGCGTTTGCTGTTGTGTTCTCTCGGATGAGTTTCAGAATAAGGTGTCCATGACTCCAACTGTCTCTCCCTGAGGTCTACCACAAAACGGCTGAGATCAATGGGTTCACAGTGTTGCAGCTTCTGTTTGAAGGTATACGATTGTGTCTGACCATCCATGGCAGAAAGAAGAGGGCTGACCAGCAATATTTGGACCGTGTTCTTAGCTGCATGTCAGCATGTAAGACCTCTTTCATTGTGTAGTAGCTGTTGGATTGAGTCAAAGAATTGTACAGCCGCATTGCCGCGCAAAACCAATCTAACTGTAGGGGTTCCAATCCACACTCTCGCATAACACACCATGAAGGTGTGGTGTCTCTGACTCTCAACATCCTTTTCAACACTGCCAACAGCCATTTCTGAAGGGGACTGTCCATCTCTTTGCCTTGTTGTAAGTAAGCCCTTAATCATGCTGGCTGGGTTATCACTACCAGCGGAGTCTTTTCTTTTCTTTTTTCTTAAGTAAGGAGTGGCCCGAATCTGACTCGCTCGCATACATACCAGCAGGAATATTGTATGTCTTGCGAAGCCATATGTACGCGTGTAGCCTGTTTGAAAGGTCATGTTTCTGAACAAACTCTTTGACTCTGAACGTGCCTGCTGTGAATGGGCAAAGTGCTGCGTCAGCCGCGGTATTCAAATTGATCTACTTGTCGCACATCATGCCCAAATATTTGAAGGAGTCCGCGTAAGGAAGCACGCTTCTTTACCAGCCAGTAGACAAAAAAGACCCAGTCGGAGAGGTCCATCAGAGAAACAGAAGGAGAAAAGAAGTCACAAAGACACTGGAGTTCCAGCCTCAAACAAGCAAGAGCACCAGGCACAGAAAGTCCCAAATATATTTAAGCAATACTCCTGGTGGGGTGCAGGCTTCCCCCAAGCACCTGAGCCCCGCTGAAGAGCCTGTCCTATTTCCATTCTCTAGGCGTGATGTTGTGTGTCGGTGCATCCATTCGGTGGCACAAAACATCCTTTCCTAATTTATGCTGGTGGTGTTTACGCTACCTGCGTTTTCTTCTTTGTAAATACACAAGACCTTAGAACCAGCTGTGTGCCGCACAGGAACAGCACCGACACCTCTGCAACATTTTTCAAAATGTTTCAGCATGCTTTTAGGAGGAGTGGGTGGTGGCGCACTCACGCGTTGGAGCCTTTCAAGGAATCGGGACCTGCAAAGAGTTAAAAACCTTGCCTCCAAGCTCCATGTGCATTCTGTCAGCTACGCTGCCGAACTTGTTCATACCTGACTTAACCTCTCCACGACCGTTACCAATTGGATTTGCAAATCTCATCAGGCAGGCGCCGGTTTCAAACCAAGTATGCAGCCCAGAGTTTGATCCACGGAGATTTTACCCTTCTTTCATGGTGGAGGAGAACCACAGACAGTGCCCAGCCACAGTGGCTTTTCACCCTTACTTTATGGGCGAGTGTTTTTTCCCCTCTTCTGTCATCCCCAAGTGTGTGATGCTTTTGATAAATCTACCTTCCCCCCTTTGTAATGACGGCCAATCCTGTGGAGAGATTGAAAGCCGTAGTTTGATTACCCCAAACATCTGGATAAGTTCAGGAGCTGCACACAAAAGAAAGAAAATAACGACGCAAATAGTGTAAACACTACCGCCATGAAATATATTTAATGAAATAAACCAAGACCAGTCTATTACTCAGCTAGCTTAACATCAGTAACTGCGTCAAGAAGAACTAACTCGTTGGAAAATAGATGCAAGAGGCACAACTCTCATTGGCCAGAAAAGAGAAACATAATCACTCGTATTATAAAGTCACGGGCTACAATACTACGGAACTCCTCGCACGTTAACCCTGGCAAACATCTCCAATGAGATTACAAGGTCATACACTAATTAGCAAGTTTGCCTGCTCATGGAACTATATCACATGTGATCTTGGAACCAACAACAAAATAGTTTTGTTAAGCAACACTCATGTGTCATTGCTGCGCGCGTGGGCTTTACAACCAGCCTGAGCATGTAGGCTCGTTCGGTTCACCTACCATCGTGGCGTGAATTTGATTCTGTCCGTCCTGTGTGCAAGAAGTGTGACTGTGTATGTTACGCCCGGTTATAAATGTGCAATTTAAGGAAGTCCTGACGCCCAATCTAAGCCAGGCAGGAACCCACAATGAAGCTGATTGTTTCCAGGAACTTGAGCTCAGAAAAATTTAGCTTCATAGGGATGGTAAACATACAGCGAATGACAGTTAATTGCAATGTGCTGCAGTGTGCCTCCTGCCATGTGCACAGGTGAGTGTTTTTATCATTCTACTAGAATAGAAGAGTGAATGTTTGCATGCAAGTCCATATATGCACTGATTACGCCTCTCGGTTGCCGCTATTATCAGGTCATCTTTGTGTGGGGTGCCTCTTTCCTCTCCTACTCTTATTGTTGCTAGGTTGCTTGCCGGTATTGGCAAGAAAATCAGCGCAGGGGAGTGTGAGACTGGCATACGCTTGTCTGATAGGTAACTGTGCATTGCCGTCCATTGCATAAGTGACAGGACCTCTAACGTTCCTCCGGTCGAGCAAACAGACTTAGTTGGATGGTTCTGGCCTTGCACCGTAGATGTATGACAAAAATTTTACAAATGTTTTAGCAGGGAAGGCTCCATGTACACGGGCATGCACGTATGCATTCTGGCTGACCCTACTCAACAAATATTCAGAAGTGTTCTGTGACACGCTCTCTCAATATTGCACGCGCAAAAGCAATTCGTTGCTGGTTTACTTTCACATGCAGAAGTGGAGAGCGTGGGTGCGGCTTAACAGACTTCTCTGACACACCCAACAGTATCAGACAAGCTGTTTCAAATTAATTCGTTGGCTCGTCCTCAGTAAGTTAGTTTGGCTCGGTGTGGACCAAACATGTCTATTAGACTGTGCCAAATTACGCATGAGCACATGTATAAAAATCACTGAGTAAAGTGGACTGATTCAGAGGTTGCAGTGCAACATATGCCACGTGAACTGCTTCAGTTCAGGGCCGCAGAAACTTTGCAAAGGCGGCTGCCTATTTGACCGTGGCACTTGACACAATTGAAGAAGAGCAGCGCAAGCACTGCCACATGAGGAGCAAGCTTGAAAGGTAGCATTCGCCTAAAAGTCCCCAACAAATGCGTGCGAGCTGCCGTGCTGATGCACTTACGGTGGGGAGCGATGCAAGCACTGCCACATCAATAGGCCCAAGTCCAGCATGGCAAACATGGGCAGCACAATCCACCAGATGTTGGTGCACACGTACACAAATAGCGCGGTCTTGAAGTCGTTGTGGCCCGTGTGTGCAAACCCGCCCGCAATATCGTACAGCCAGTACTGCAAGGGTAGGTTGTTCAGGCAAACACTTGGTCACGCACAGGAGAGGGGAGGTTGATGAAGCTACAGCAATGGGGAAGTGTACTGCTTCAAGGACAGGAGTAATCAGGAGCTTCTTTAAAGACTTAGGAACTTCCAGTGGGGACGCTATTGGTTCTTGGAGCAAAAAAAGGTTGCCTCTGACAAAACCATCTGTGAGCTGTGGGCTCCTGCATGACACATGTTAAGGGTTGGCCAGAACCATATAATTACACTGTATATGACCATACATTTAGCGACTTTCCTGCCAAAAATACCATAAGCACCGCAGTTTGATGCCTGATAATACATGCAGGCTCCTGACCATTCATCAACACATTATGCGACAAAATCACTTCAGCGTGTGATAGCGATTGCCAATACTGATCAGCACCATGAAACAAGTGCGTACTGATTAACACCATTAAACAAGTGCGACAACAATGTTTTCCTTGAACAAACAGATCTGCATCACTTTGGGCGTCGATCTTATAGGCTGCAAGCTGAATACACTTAGGCTTCATTGCTGCTACGACCAGGGCACAATCAACAAATAGGGGAGATTTGGGGTGATACGCTTCATGAGTTTGCAGGGATGTGTCACACAGTCGTATCAACCTCAGGGTATAAAACAAAAATTGGCATTCCAGAAATGGTTTTATGTAGAACACGTAGGGTTGGCCAGAACCGTATATACGGTATTTTTGCCAGGGAAATTTCCAAATATACGGTCATACACGGTGCATATATGCGGTTCTGGTCAACCTTAAAAATACGCCGCGTTTTTAATCGTATCGAACATCTCAAATGACCGTATGACACATCCCTGTGAGTTTGAGATACCGACTGCTAAAGTCAGGTGAAAGGACGGTTTTCGGAGAGAGTAATGGCAGGCTGTGTGTTTCTGGTTCCAAATGTATTTGATGGCACATGAGGGGTAACCTTTTATAATGTCAGAGATTATGGTAACCTTGTATCGCTGTGTGTGTGTGTTGGAGAGAGGGACATCTCTGCTTCCTCCTTGCCACTCACCTCACAAAGAAGCAAGACTTTAAAAAACGTTTACACCAACAAAAGAGAGTGTGGCAGACAACTAATGCCTTTCAACCATCTTTTAACTTACAGTGTAAGTAAATTAGGCTCAGTGACAAAACAAGGGCTTGCCAAAATCCAGCCCCAGGTAGCCATCCGAGCTCGTGAATTCACATGTTGAGAAGGAACCATCAAGCTTGATGATGCCAGATATTTATAGTGGCGTTACTTGGCTTTTCAAGTTTTACCTTGACAAATAAATTCAGGGCAATCCAAAGATTAGGATCAGTGCTCAAGACAAAGGAGAACTCAAGCGCTCTACCCTGAGCCAAGTCATGATGCACCACAAGGCAGCAGGCAAAGGATCAAAGGATGCATGCACACGCGCACACACACACACACACACACACTTCCTCTTTACTCTACTTACCAATAGTGTTTTCCAAAAAGTGAATGCCTGTGTTGTAAACGTTATCAATAGGCCCGCTGCTTCTTTGCCCCTGGTTCTCATCATACGCAAGCCCAACAGCTGCAGAATGACCTCAATCACGTTGCACATCGCCTATAATAGTAACGAATACGTGCAGCGTGTGTTTTTGCGTGTTTGTGTGTGTGTGTGTGTGTGTGTGTGTGTGAGTGCATGTGTATTATTTAGTTCATCCGTGCCAACATGCATTACGTGTGTGTGTACTCAATCATAATGCACATTGCCTGCGGGCCCCAAGAAAAGTCCAAATGTACTTTACTATTGTAAACGGCCAGACATTGCTTGATGCCCTCAAAAGTGGTGAGCCGTGCAAGGGGCGGGATGAAACAAACGGCGTTCATGCAAAGTGATGTGAAGCAAGACGAGCAACAAACACATGGCTTACTTGTGCCTCACAGAAGCGGTCCCCAGATCGGTACCGTGATTCTGAGTAAATGAGGTCCACCGTTCCATAGTATTGATAGGGCTGCCAGAATTTGGCGAGCGAGCCACCCTGGGGATGCATGAGCACAAGCAAGGCCGTCGCTTGAGCTGCGTGGTGTACCTGTTCCTGATCTTTATAAAAAGGATGCATTGGTACGCAGGCGTACGCGTGTACAACATGATCTCAGGTACAGCTTACACCCACCTCTAAGGTCATGGGCCTGAGCAAAACATATCCAGCATCATACAATACCTGCGCACAGGTAGGGAGGACAAGCACGTGCGGGTGTAAAAATAGGATCGCAATGATGCGAGCACAGACCGTCATGTATCCACTAGCCAACAGATCTGCTGGCCAATCAAAATAGGACAAAGCCAACACACTCACGATAATGGCGCTCACAAGAAGCCAACGCTTGATCCAAGTCTACGTGAGCATGTGCATGTTGTATGTGTGTGTGTGTGAGTGTGTGTGTGTGGTGTGTGTGTGTGTGTGTGTGTGTTTGTATGTGTGTGTGTGTGT